>Ga0256404_1000742_pt1 | contig 83776 bp, 69 predicted proteins | sample RumenRJG_01DNA_FD_185990 | JGI IMG/M metagenome (GOLD analysis project Ga0256404, IMG submission 185990) | Bovine rumen microbial communities from Lethbridge, Alberta, Canada - RJG_01 | ecosystem: Host-associated > Mammals > Digestive system > Stomach > Rumen | place: Canada: Alberta | collected...
CGTGGTCAAGAGCTCGTACGCCTTCTCGCGCGAGATGCCCGCGTCGAGCGCCTCGCCCTCCTGCGCCGTGGCGTCGATCGCGGCGCGCACCGCGTCGGACACGCCGGCGCCGTCCTGCGAGCCCGCGGCCTCGTCCTTCTCGCCCGCGGCGTCAGCCTTGGCCTCGGCTGCCGGCGCCGCGGCGGTCGCGGGTGCGTCGGCAGGCTCCTGCGCGGCGGCGTCCTCCGCCTGGCGCTGGGCCTCAACCTCGGCGGTCGCGCCCTTCTCGGCGTCCGAGAAGAGCGAGTCCACGTCCGCGGCGGCGTTGTCCGTGCGTGCGCCGCCAACCTGCTCCGCGATGTCCTGGCGCGTGACGGTCTCCGGCTTCATCTGCGGGAACAGCAGCACGTCGCGGATGGACGGCTGGTCGCAGAACAGCATCATCATGCGGTCGATGCCGTAGCCGATGCCGCCCGCGGGGGGCATGCCGTACTCCAGCGCGCGCACGTAGTCGTAGTCGTAGCCCATGGCCTCGTCGTCGCCAAAGCCCTTGGCCGCAACCTGCTCCGCAAAGCGGCCGGCCTGGTCAACGGGGTCGTTGAGCTCGCTGAACGCGTTTGCGTACTCGTGGCCGGCGATGACGAGCTCGAAGCGGTCCGTCAGGCGCGGGTCGTCGTCCTTGCGCTTGGACAGCGGGCTGACCTCCTCCGGATAGTCGCACACGAAGGTCGGGCGCACGAGGGTCTCCTCGCCCAGCTCGTCGTACAGCTCAAACAGCAGCTTGCCCGGGCCCCAGTTGTCCTGGGGCTCAATGTTGTGGGCGCGGCACAGCTCGCGCAGGCGCTCGACGGGGGTGTCCATGTCCACGTGCTCGCCCACGACCTCGGAGGCGATCTCGCTCAGCGGGCGCGAGTCCCACGTGCCGCTCATGTCGATCTCTTGCCCCTGGAACATGATGACCTCGTGGCCGGGCTCGCAGCCGCACGCCTCGCGCGCGATGTACTGGAACAGGCCCTCGGTCAGGCGCTTCATGCCGTCCAGGTCGCTGTAGGCGCAGTACGCCTCCATCGAGGTGAACTCTGGGTTGTGGGTGAGGTCCATGCCCTCGTTGCGGAACTGGCGGCCGATCTCGAACACGCGCTCCATGCCGCCCACGATCAAGCGCTTCAGCGGCAGCTCCGTCGCGATCCGCAGGTAGAAGTCGCGGTCGAGCGCGTTGAAGTGCGTGACGAACGGCTTTGCGTTCGCACCGCCCAGGATGGAGTGCATGATGGGCGTCTCGACCTCGATGTAGCCGTCGGCCTCCATGTAGCTGCGGATGAGGCTCACGATGCGGCTGCGCTTGCGGAACACCTCGCGCACCTCGGGGTTCATGATCATGTCCAGGTAGCGCTGGCGGTAGCGGATCTCGCGGTCCGTGAGGCCGTGGAACTTCTCGGGCAGCGGGCGCATGGACTTGGAGAGAAGGACGATGCTCCTGGGCGCAAGGGAAAGCTCGCCGCGACGCGTGCGCACCACGGGGCCCTCCGCCTGGATGATGTCGCCCATGTCAAGCTGGCGCAGCAGCTCCCAGCTCTTCTCGTCCATGTCGTTCACGCGGCAGAACAGCTGAATCTTGCCGGACACGTCCTCAAGCACCACGAACATGAGCTTGCCCTGGCCGCGGATCGCGCGGACGCGACCGGCAAGGGAGTATACGTCCTGGGCGCCGGCGCCGGCCTCGAGGTCCGCGTACTTCTCCTCCAGGTCCTTTGCGTGCGCCGTGACCTTACTCGCGATGGGATACGGGTTCACGCCGGCATCGATGAGCGCCTGGCGCTTGGCGCGGCGGACCGCGCGCACGTCGTTGATGTCTACCTCGGGGGCATTGCTCGCCTGAGCCATGTTCTCTCCTGTTCCGGAATCAATCGGCCTTTGGCCGTTGTTGCTGGCTTGTGTTGCGTGCCGGGCGCGGGCCCACGGGATGCGCCGTTACCAAGAGCGCCCCAGCCACACAGGTTGACCTGCGCAGTGGGGCGCGACGCTTCGTGCTATGCGGGGTTCCGCGTGGCCTGGCCTATCGCGTGATGTTGACGATCTTGTACTCGCGGACCTTGCCGGTGGGGGTGTTGAAGGAAACCTGGTCGCCCACCACATGTCCGATGAGTGCCATGCCCGCCGGGGACTCGTTAGAGATCCTGTGGTTGATGGAGTCGGTCTCGGTGGTGCCCACGATGGTGAGGCCCATGCGCTTGCCCTTGGCGTCCTCGAGCTCCACGGTAGTGCCGATGGAGACGGACAGGTGGGCGTCCGCACCGGACTCCACGACCTTGGCCGTCGCCAGGATGTGGCGGATCTCGTTCACGCGAGACTCGTTCTGAGACTGCTCCTCCTTGGCGGCGTCGTACTCCGCGTTCTCGGAGAGGTCGCCAAAGCCGCGGGCCTCCTTGATGCGCTCGACGATCTCGTCGTGCTTCTCGCCCTCGCGGTACTCAAGCTCCTCGACGAGCTTCTGGCGGCCTTCGGGGGTAAGGATGATTTCCTTGTTTGCCATGTTCTGCTTTCCTTCGTGGTGTTGGCCGGGACATGCGCCCCAGCCGGCGGTGCGCTTGCCCTGGTAGGGCGCTCGTTACTTGGACAGGGGGCTGCCGCACTTGGAGCAGAACTCCGCGCCGGCCTCGTTCTTGTGGCCGCAGTGCGAGCAGAAGACGGCGTCCTCGGCGGCGTCGGCGTCGGAGTCGGCGGACTCCTCCACCACGTCCTCGGCCTCGGCGTCCTTGGCGGCCTCCTCGGACTTCTCGTCCTTCTTGTCGTCGGAGCCCTCCTCCATGCCCTCGCGCACGTTCTTCACAGTCTGCCCAAGGGACTTGCCAAGCTTCGGGAGGTTCTTGGGCCCAAAGATGACCAGCACTACCAGGACGATGACAATCAGCTCAAAAGGTCCCATTCCCAAAATTGACATACGAGTCCTCCCAAAGGTTCTGTATAGATGGTGGCGTCTTAGGTTCGACAAAGATGCAATGGTTAGTATAACCAAAGCCGGGCAAAACTCACAATCTCTACGTGCCCGTTTTACGTGCGCAACGCGGCCGCGGCCTCGCGCGCGCAACGCCCGCCCGCTCCACGTCGCCACGCCAGAACGTCAAAGGTAAACGCATGCCAAAGCTCCCCATGTCCATCGTCGTGCTCATCACCGTCGCCATCGCCGTCGACCTTATATGCCTTGTGTGCCTGTTTGTGCTCAGGCGCCGCGGCGTGTACATCAAGATTCGTACCATGTTTGGCCCCGCCCTCGTCTTCGACTCGCAGGACGACGACGGCGTCCCCATCCGCCTGCTCAACGTGGGCGGCTAGTTCCAGTCCGTCAGCTACGTGCAAGACAGCCTGAAGTACAAGCTCGTCTGCGTGTACCACCGCTACTTTGCGCAGGTGGTCGACATAGCCGGACTCAAGGGCGGGCGAGAAGGACGTGCCCTCGTCATAGGGGGCGGCGGCTACTCGTTTCCCAAGTGGCTCGTGAGCTCCTGCCTGCGCCTTTCCACCACGGTCGTGGAGATCGACCCAGCCGTGACGGACATCGCGCGACGCTTCTTCTTTCTGGACGATCTTGAGCGCGAGTTCCACACGCGGGAGGACGGCAGGCTCAACCTGGTGTGCGACGACGGCTGGGGCTACCTCACGCGCTCCGGCGAGCGCTTCGACCTCATCGTGAACGACGCGTTTGGCGGCAAGAGGCCGCTTGGCCCCCTCAAGACCGAGGACGGCGCGCGACAGGTGCGCGACCACCTGGGGGAGGGCGGCGTGTACCTGGCGAACGTGATATCCCCGCTCGAAGGCAAGGGGACCGACGTGCTCACGGAGTCGCTCGACGCGTGCAAGGCCACGTTCGAGCACGTGTACCTGATTCCCGAGGCGCCGGAGAACCCGCGCCTGACGGGCGACAACGTCCTCATCGCAAGCAACGCGCGCCTGAAGATCCAGGCGCGCTACGTGGTGAAATAGGTCGGGAGCAGGGCAAGCCTGCGGCCGCGCGGGCGTTGGGGGGTTGCGACCCGCGCGGCCGCGACAGGCACTAGTTTGTGGTCCGCATGAGCCGCGCCGCCACCTCGGCATGGCGCTTCTCGGGAACCGGAACGCGCGTGTCGTCTGACATCACGACCTCGCGGCGCTCGATCAGGGCCACGTAGCTGGGGTTCACTATGAAGCTGCGGTGCACGCGCACGAAGCCGGGACCAAGCGAGCGCTCAACCTCGGAAAGGCCGATGCTCGCCTCGTAGTCGCCGGAGACCGTGTGGATGATGGTGTGCTTGCGCTTTGCGCCCACCCACAGCACCTCGTTGAGGGACACGAAGCGTATGGGGCCGTTTACGTCCGGAAACACCAGGCGACGCTTGTCGCTCTGCGCGGCAATGCGCGCCTCCAGGTAGCGGCGCGCCACCTTGTTGATGGAGTCCACACGGCACTTCTCGTCCGGGACTCTCTGGTCACGCGGCCAGCTCACGAAGATGCTCACGATCCTGAGCTCGCCGCCCTTGCGCTCCCAGTTGAACTGGCAGCGTTCGTGCGACTGCAGGAACACGCCCGTCTCCTCGTCCGTCGTCACCATGTAGCGACCCGCGACGGAGCAGGCATCGCCGCAGTTCTGCGCCACGGAGAACTGCGCGTGCGAGATGTGGGAGCTCTTAATGTCATGCACCGCCTTCCGGAAGTCAGCCGAGACCTCGTCCAGGCCGCGCATGTAGCGGTCCTGGTCCGGAGAGATCCACATGACGTCGTCACTGCAGAGACTGAGCACGTACTCTGGGTCGCACTGCCAGAAGCGCGTGATTGCCGTCTGAGTCAGCTCGACACAGCGCCGTTCGATATCCTTTTTCATCATGCACCGCCAGCGTCGACACCAACCGTGCACCTAATGTATTCCCACGCCATGGGGGCAAGAAGTCAAACTGGTACCAAAAGCCTGCTAATAGGTACCAGTCCGCAGAATTGTAAAGTCGACACACAAACTTGACCGCGTTCTTACCGCGACGGCGCCACGACGGCGCAGTCTCCTACCGTTTGGATAGGATTTTGTTACGAATGCATTTTCCTACTTGATTGCTAGGGATTTGGGTGCCACGATACACCCATGCGAGTTACCACGCACAAGGCGCTGTTTACCTCGCACCCAGTCTCTTAGGAGGAAGAAATGAAGTACGCAGGCACTACCGAGGCACTCATCGGATCGACCCCGCTGGTGGACCTCTCGGCCCTAGTGGACGGCAAGGCCACCATCCTGGGCAAGTACGAGGCCACCAACCCCGGCGGATCGGTAAAGGACCGCATCGCCAAGGCCATGCTCGACGCGGCCGAGGCCGATGGCACGCTGCAGCCGGGCGGCACCGTCATCGAGCCCACGAGCGGCAACACCGGCGTCGGCCTTGCCATGCTCGCAGCGGAGCGCGGCTACAAGATGATCCTCGTCATGCCCGAGACCATGTCCGTCGAGCGTCGCAAGCTCGCCGCGTCCTACGGCGCGCAGATCGTGCTCACCCCCGGCTCCGAGGGCATGAAGGGCGCCGTCGCCCGCGCGGAGGAGCTGCGTCAGCAGACCCCCGGCGCCATCGTCGCCGGCCAGTTCGTGAACCCCGCGAACCCGCGCGCCCACTACAAGACCACCGGCCCCGAGGTCTGGCGTGACACCGAGGGCACCGTCGACTTCATCGTCGCGGGCGTCGGCACCGGCGGAACCATCAGCGGCACCGCCAAGTACCTGAAGGAGCAGAAGCCCTCCGTCCAGGGCATCGCCGTCGAGCCCGCCGAGTCCGCGGTGCTGGAGGGCAAGCCCGCCGGCGGCCACAAGATCCAGGGCATCGGCGCCGGGTTCATCCCCAAGACGTATGACGCGTCCGTCGTGGACGAGGTCGTCCCCGTGGCCTCCGCAGACGCCATCGCGACCAAGAAGCGCCTCGCGAGCGACTTCGGCCTGCTCGTGGGCATCAGCTCCGGCGCGGCCGTCGCCGCTGCCGCCGAGCTGGCCAACCGCCCGCAGAACGCCGGCAAGACCATCGTGACGATCCTGCCCGACACCGGCGAGCGCTACCTCTCGATGGACCTCTAATGAGCCTCGCGGCCACCGCGGCCGTCGCCAAGGTGCCCGCCGCCAAGCGCCTGGGCGAGAAGAGCCCGCCCCTTCTCGCCCAGATGCGTGAGGACGCGCAGGCGGCACTTGCCCGCGACCCCGCGGCAGAGTCGCTCTCTGACATCGTGCTCTTCTCCACTGGCACGCACATCGTGTGGTCGTACCGCACGAACCACTGGCTGTGGCAGCACGGCATGCACAAGCTCGCGCTGCTTATGGCCAAGCGCACGCGCCGGCGGCTTTCCGCGGACATCCACCCCGCCGCGACGATCGGTCGTCACTTCACCATCGACCACGGCGTGGGCGTGGTCATCGGCGGCACCGCCGTCATCGGCGACGACTGCCTGCTGTACCAGGGCGTCACCCTGGGCATGACCGGCAAGCACGGCGGTAAGCGCCATCCCACGCTCGGAAGCGGCGTCATGGTGGGCGCAAACGCCACGGTGCTCGGCAACATCCGCGTGGGCGATGGCGCGCGCGTGGGTGCCGGGGCGGTCGTGCTGGAGGACGTCCCAAACGACGTGACCGTCGCCGGCGTGCCGGCACGCATCGTGCGAGACCGCCACTACCACGGTCCGCACCTCGTGACGGACGGCCCAGGCGGGCTGGAGCCGGAGCACGGCCTCATCGCACTTGACGGCCTCTCCCAGGACCTCGCGGAAGAGAACCTGCACTGGAGCTGCGCCCTGTAGCGACTCACGGGCGCGCAGCCAAAGCAGCCAAGGCAACCGCAAGGTCCGCGCAAGACACATGCAAGACGGAAACGCCAAGCGGGCGGCCCCAAATCCGGGTCGTCCGCTTGTGGTATACAGCAGGTATGAATAACCGACCCACGCCTTGGCGCACCTTCCGCACCACGCCTCGGCGTGCCCGCGCGCCAAGGCAACCCAAGGAGACCCCATGAGCGAGCTCTTCGACTTCCTGCTCGATCCCCAGACCGCCGTCGTGTTCGATATCGATGGGGTCCTGGCCGTGTACGAGTTCGGCACGCACTGCCACAGCGCATGCCCCGACGCGGACTGGGAGACCTACGTCCGCACGCACGACCCCTACGCTTCCACGCGCCCCGTGCCAGAGATCCAGCGCTTCGTGCGCGCAAAGGGTCCAAAGCACATGTACGCGTGCTCCGTCGCGGCCGACTTCGAGGCGCCGGGCAAGCGCGACTTCGTGCTTGCGAACTACGACATCGCCCCAGACCACATCTGCCTGGTAGAGCGCAAGCCCCAGAAGATGGACTTCCTCCAGAGCGTCGCGGACGACCTCGCGCTCCCCCGCGACCGCGTGGCACTTGTTGAGGACACCGTGAAGACGCTCGACGCGGCATGCGAGAAGGGCTTTGCCACCGTGCACGTCACGTCGTTCTTTGGGTTTAACGGCTAACGGGCCCATGTCCGGCACGCTTGGGCACCAGTGCGTGACGGCACCCAGCTCGCGGCACGATAAAGCCCACGTCGCCGAAAGGGGTTGCGACGTGGGCTTGGGGAGGGTGCTGCTTTATGGCATGCAATGCTTGCGGCTCGCTTCGTGGCGCGCCCAAGCTGCCCCCTAACGCGGCCGGCCGGTGTGACATGCGCCGGTCGGCCGCGGGGAGCATCTTGCCGAACGCCCGAGGGTGTCTGGACTAGAACTCGAGGTTCTTCTCGTCAGCCTTGCTGAAGAGGTGGATGACGTCGCCGCCGAACGTGAAGGAGACCTTCTCGCCCAGCTTGAAGCCACCGCGCTTCTCCTCCTTGAGGTCCTGGGTCTGGACGATGACGATGACGTCCTTGCCCAGCGTGTTGAGGTGCAGGTGGATGGAGGAGCCCATCATCTCGGAGACGTCGACGGTGCCGGTCACGAGCTCGGGCGCGTCGTCGGTGAGGGTGACGTGCTCCGGACGGATGCCGAGCGTGACGTCCTGCGGGGTGACGCCCTTTGCGGCGAGGCGCTTCTGCTTTGCCTCGCTGGGGACGAACGTTGCGTCGCCGACCTTGACCTTGTAGGTGTCGCCGTCCTTGGTGAGCTTCGCGTCGAAGAAGTTCATCTGCGGGACGCCGATGAAGCCTGCGACGAAGAGGTTCGCTGGGTGGTCGAACAGCTCCTGCGGGGTGCCGACCTGCTGGACAACGCCGTCCCTCATGATCACGATGCGGTCGCCGAGGGTCATGGCCTCGGTCTGGTCGTGCGTGACGTAGATGAACGTGGTGTCGATGCGCTGGCGGAGCTTGATGATCTCTGCACGCATCTGGTTGCGGAGCTTTGCGTCCAGGTTGGAGAGCGGCTCGTCCATGAGCAGGACCTTGGGCTCACGCACGATGGCGCGGCCGATGGCGACGCGCTGGCGCTGGCCGCCGGAAAGTGCCTTCGGCTTGCGGTCGAGGTACTCGGTGATGCCCAGGATGGAGGCGGCCTCCTCGACCTTCTTGTCGATCTCGTCCTTCGGGACGTTGCGCAGCTTCAGGGGGAACGCCATGTTCTCGCGCACGGTCATGTGCGGATACAGGGCGTAGCTCTGGAAGACCATGGCGATGTCGCGGTCCTTGGGGGCCACGTCGTTCATGAGCTTGCCGTCGATGTACAGCTCGCCGGAGGTGATCTCCTCCAGGCCGGCCACCATGCGCAGCGTGGTGGACTTACCGCAGCCGGACGGGCCAACAAGCACAATGAACTCGCGGTCGGCGATGTCGAGGTTGAAGTCCTCGACGGCGAGGACGCCGCCCTCGACCTGCTTGAGATTGCTCTTCTTCTTGGGAGCATCCTTCTTCTTGCCGAAGAGATGCTTCTTCTCACCCTCGATGTTGGGGTAGATCTTCTCGATGTGCTTCAGGCTTACCTCTGCCATTAGCGTCTCACGTCCCTTCCATACATATGGGTCATCGCGGCGATGCGCTTAGTGAGCCCGGGCGTGATCTGCCCCGGCAAAAGCCTCCACTGCCAGTTCCCACCAAGGGTCCCAGGCAGGTTGGTTCGCGCCTCGGAACCCAACTCCAGATAGTCTTGCATTTGCGCCACGAAGAGCTCCGCGACGCTGGACATGCCACCTCTGATGACTCCCCACGAGAAGCCCTCCCCCTCGTTGAGGCCCAGGTACTTGGTGGCAAGTTCGACGTCAACCGCATCGGCCTCCGACCTCCAGCCCTCGATGGTCTGGTTGTCGTGCGTGCCGGTGTAGCAGACGCAGTGCGGAGAGAATGCGTGCGGCAGGTAGTCGCTCACGTCGCGGGAGTCGAAGCCAAGCTCGAGCACCTTCATGCCCGGCATGCCCGAGTCCGCGAGCAGCTGACGCACCTCCGGTGTGGTGTAGCCAAGGTCCTCCGCGATGAAGCTCACGTTGGGGAACGCCTTCTCGAGCGTACCGACCAGCTTCATGCCCGGCCCCTTGACCCAGCGTCCGTTGCGTGCGGTCTTATCGCCATACGGCACGGCCCAGTAGCTCTCGATCCCGCGGAAGTGGTCGATGCGGATGGAGTCGTACAGGTTCGCCGCGCCCTTGATGCGGTTGACCCACCAGGCAAAGCCGTCCTTCTCCATGGTGTCGTAGTCGTAGAGCGGATTGCCCCACAGCTGTCCGTCCGCGGAGAAGTAATCTGGCGGAACGCCCGCGACCTCGATGGGCACGTTCTTCTCGTCCAGCTGGAACATGGTGGGGTTCGCCCACACGTCCGCGGAGTCCAGCGCGACGTAGATGGGAAGGTCGCCCAGGACCTTGATGCCCTTTGCGTGCGCGTAGCGCTTCAGCTGCTCCCACTGGGTGTAGAAGAGGAACTGCTCGAACTCGTAGAACTCGATCTCGTCCGCAAGCTCGGACGCGTACCTGGCAACGGCGTCCTTCTCGCGAAGGCGGATGCCGTCATCGGGCCACTCGATCCACGGCTTGAGGTCGAAGCGACGCTTGACCGCCATGAACAGGGCGTAGTCGGCCAGCCAGGAATCGTTTTCGACCACGAACTCCTCGAAGAGCCGGCGGTTGCCGTTGCGCCCGCGCTCGAAGGCGCGGCGAAGCAGCGGCTCGCGCCTCTGGAAGAGAAGGGCGTAGTCGACCTTGCTGGGATCGTCGCCCCAGTCCACGGCCTCGACCTCCTCCCTCGTGAGGAGCCCGTCCTCGACCAGGTAGTCCAGGTCGATGAAGTACGGGTTTCCCGCGAAGGTAGAGGGGCTCTGGTACGGGGAGTCACCGTAGCTGGTCGGTCCTACCGGCAGCATCTGCCACCAGGTCTGGCCGGACTCGGACAGGAAGTCCACGAACTCGCGGGCCTCCCTGCCCAGGGTACCGACCCCGTACGCCGTCGGGAGCGCGTAGATCGGAAGAATTGTGCCGCACGAACGATCCATGATTCCTTAGCCCTTAACGGCGCCTGCTGCGACGCCCTTGATGATGTACTTCTGCAGTGCCAGGTAGAAGACGATGACGGGGATGATGCTCAGAAGGATGAGCGCCATGGTCGCGCCAAGGTCGACCGTACCGTAGCTGCCCTTGAGGTACTGGATGTGAATGGGGATGGTGCGGTACTTGTTGATGTCAAGCACAAGATACGGAAGCAGGTAGTCATTCCACACCCACATGACCTCGAGGATACCGACCGAGATGAGCGTCGGCTTCAGCATGGGAAGAACCACGCGGAAGAACGTGCGCACGGGGCCGCAGCCGTCGATGGAGGCCGCCTCCTCGATCTCGATGGGAATCGACTTGACGAAGCCGACGAACATGAAGATCGCGAGGCCGGCGCCGAAGCCGAGGTAGACGATGGGGATGGTGAACGGGGTGTTCAGCTTGAGGACGTCCGCCGTCTTGGACAGCGTGAACATGACCATCTGGAAGGGGACCACCATGCTGAAGATGCACAGGTAGTAGATAACCTTGCAGAACTTGGAGTTCACGCGCGCGATGTACCAGGCGGCCATCGAGCAGAAGAACAGGATGAGGAAGGTGGAGAGCACCGTGATGATCACGGAGTTGGCAACGGACGCCATGAAGGGGTAGTTGCCGAAGGTCATGCCCTTGATGAAGTTCGCCCAGCCGGCGCCGGTCTCTGCGTTCGGGAGCGCGAAGGTGTCGGTCTTCACGAAGGTGTTCTTCTTGAAGGAGTTGATGACCACCGTGACGATGGGCATGACGTAGATGACGCAGATGATGGAGAGAACCACGGAGGCGATTGTCTTGTGACGACGCTCGGAGGTAAGGGTCTCTTGCTTGGAAGCCATTACTGCTGCACCTCCCTTTTACGCGTGTACGCAAGCTGGGCGAGGCCCAGGATGGCGACGAGGATGAAGAAGATGACTGCCTTGGCCTGTGCGGTGCCACGTGCGACCGAGGCGGTTCCGTAGAACGTGTTGTAGATGTTCAGGGCGAGCATCTCGGTCGTGTGGACAGTCTCGCCGTCCGCGAGCTGCTTGAAGGGGAGGCCGCCGGTGAGCGCGAGGTTCTGGTCGAAGAGCTTGAAGCTGTTGGTGAGAGTGAGGAACATGCAGATGGTGATGGAGGGCATTACGTTGGGGATGGTTACCTTGAACAGGGTCTGCGACTTGGACGCGCCGTCGATCTTGGCTGCCTCGAGCATGTCCTCGGGGACGGCCTGAAGGCCGGCGATGTAGATGATCATCATGTAGCCGACCTGCTGCCAGCACATGAGGATGATCAGGCCCCAGAAACCATACTTGGTCTCAAGGATGACGGAGGTGCCGTACCTGGACAGGATGCCGTCGAAGATCATCGACCAGATGTAGCCCAGGACGATGCCGCCGATCAGGTTGGGTGCGAAGAACACCGTACGGAAGATGTTGCTTCCCTTCAGGTTCTGCGTCAGGGCGTAGGCGACGGCAAACGCGAGCACGTTGATGAGCACGAGGCTCACGACCGCGAATCCCGCGGTGTACCAGAACGAGTACCTGAAGCTCTGGTCCGCGAGGGCCGCCGCATAGTTGCCAAGACCGATGAACTTGGCGTCAGACGTGAGGCGGAACTGGCAGAACGAGAGGTAGATGCCCTGGATGAACGGCCAGATGAAACCAATCGTAAATGCAGCGGTGACGGGACCGAGGAAGAGGATGCCCCAGTGCCTGATGGACCTTACCCTCGAGTTCGTCGCCGTTATCTTCTTTGTCTTTGCACTACTCATAAACGCTCCCAAAAAGAAGGAGGCCAGGCGGGCGAACGTCCGCCCGGCCCCCAGAGGCTTACCCGAGCCTAAGGCTATGCGTTAGCCTTCTTGTACTGGGTCGCCCAGCCGTCGACGAAGGCGGTCTTGAACTTGTCCCAGTTCTCGTCGTTCTGCTTGGAGTTGTAGTCGTTCAGAGCGGAGACGAGGCCGGCGCGATAGGTGTCGACGTTCGGCTCGAAGTTCGTTGCCCAGTCCATGACGTAGTTGCCTGCGTCGGTGTACTCGGCGGAGCGCTTCAGCCAGCCGTTGGTGGACTCGGCGGCGTCCTTGAACGGCATGATGCCGAGCTGCTCGACGAGGGCCTTGGAGGCCTCGGCGTCGGAGACGAGCCACATCAGGAAGTCCATGGAGGCCTTCTGGTCCTTCTTGGAGGCGTTCTTGTTGATGGCCCAGCAGTTCTCGGTGCCGTTGTTGAGGCCGGCCTTCTCCTCGCCCTTCACGCCGCAGTAGTACGGAAGCATCGTGGTGTTCTTGACGGACTTGGTGATGTCAGCGTAGTCCCAGGAGCCGGTCAGATAGAACGTGGCCTTGCCGTCCTTGAACTGCTGCGCGGGATCGTGGCCGCCGGTGGCGAGCTGATCGGGAGCGGTGACGGAGTTGTTGATGATGAGGTCGTAGAGGTTCTTGAAGTTCGGCAGGTAGGTGCCCTCGATGGTAGCGGGGGTCTCCTTCCACTTGTCCTCGCTCGCGCCGTCGCCCTTGTGCTCCTCATAGAAGAACTCGAGGTTGGCGAGATGGCCGGTGACACGCCAGGACGAGGAGTCGTCCATGTCGGTGGCCGCGAACGCGTCGAAGCCGTTGGCCTTGGCGTTCTTGTGGATGTCCTCGACAACGGCCTTCAGGGTGTCGAAGTTCTTGATCTCGTCGACGGAGTGGCCGGCCTTCGTGATGTTGTCGACGTTGGCGACGATGCCGTAGCACTCGTAGCAGTAGCCGACGGAGACGAGCTTTCCGCTGTCATCGTACTGGTTGTACTCGTCGGTGGTCTGCGCCTTGGCGATGTCGGTGTCCTTGAGGTCGAGGGCGTAGTCGTTCCACTCCTTGACGCCGGCCTGGTTGCCGATGACGAAGATGGTCGGGGCCTCGGACTTGTCCATCTCGGAGGTCAGGGTCTTCTCGTAGTCGCCGGAGGCAGCGGTGACGATCTTCACCTTGACGTCCTTGGCCTTGGCGTACTTCTTGCCGAGCTTCTGGATGGTCTCGTCGATCTCGGGCTTGAAGTTCAGCCAATACACGGTGCCGTTCTTGCCGGAGCCGTAGGTCTTACCGGCGCCGGACTTGCTGGAGTCGCTTCCGGACTCACCGGAGCAGGCGGCGAGGCCGAGGCCTGCGACGACCGCGGCGGTGCCGCTCAGGAAACCCTTACGAGAAATTGGCTTGTCAAACATAAGAACCCTCCTACGTTTTCCTTCACGCACCCTCCCTTAGGTGCGAGAATTACCTTCTTGCCGACCCGACGGTCCCACCGGACCGCTGGGTCGTCTTGATCCTGACGTGCTCGTTTTTGGACTTGCCTTCCAAGACGTCCACCAGTAGCCGCACAGCCTCCTGGCCCATGGTTTCCTGGGGCTGGCAGAGCGTGGTGAGCGTAGGAACCGTGTATTGGGACATCTCGATGCCGTCGATCGCGATGACGGAGTAGTCGTCGGGAACGGTGGCACCGGTGTCGAAGATCGCCTTCATGGCCGCGATGGCCAGCGTGTCGGCGATGGAGAAAATCGCTGTGAAGTCGAGGCCCGCCTCGATGGCCTCCTTGACCTTCTCGTATGCGGAGCTCATCAAGAAGCCGTTTGTCTTGAGGACGAGGCTACGGTCGAGCGGGATGCCCGCATCCTCCAGGGCCTGGCAGTACCCGTCGTAGCGGAGCTGGCTGATGGACTGGTCGTCCGTCGCGGACAGCAGGCATGCGATGCGCGTGTGACCTGCGTCGATGAGGGTGCGAGCCGCCTTGTATGCCTCGGCCTTGTCGTTGATGGAGACGGAGGAGTAGGCGTCCTTGGGAAGATCGCCGAAGTGGTTGGTGTACGAGCAGCACACGAACGGCACGCCGATGGACTGCGCATCCTCCGTGGAGTAGTCGAACCTCCCGCCCAAGAGCACGACGCCCTTAAGGCGCTTCGTGCGCGCGAGTTCCGCCGCCTCGCCGATCTCGTCGCCGGCGGAGGAGAGCTGGCGCGGCACGATGCCGTAGCCGCGAAGCTCCGCCTCGTGCTCGATCGCGTGCTCGATGGGGATGTAGAACGGGTTGGTGCCGCCACGGACGATGAGGCCGATGGTGTCCGACTGGTTCATCGCGAGGTCGCGGGCGCTCCTGTTGGGAACGTAGCGCAGCGCACGGGCGGCATCCAGAACCTTGTTGCGCATGTCCTCGCTCACGTCCGGGTGGCCGTTGAGCGCGCGGGAGACCGTGCTGACCGAGACCCCACAGTACGCTGCGACATCCTTGATGGTCAACGTCAGTCCCTCCCCTCATGCACTTGTTCTGGTGTTTCGTGCCGATTCACAAAACTGGTATATAACCAGTTGCGGGAACGTTTCTGGTAACGTTTCCAGTGAGTCCATTGAACCACTCGCATGGAGACTCGGTCAAGGAAGAGAGGGGTGATTTCCGGGAACGGACGGTGAACGGGCGAAAATCGCGGGTGAGTAGCAATCGCGTTAAAAACGAAGGAACGAACGCCCCCAGGCGAGAAACGAAAGGGCACGCGCTCGCGGCGTGCACAATGGCTTATGCTATCGCGTGACCGCGGCCACCCGGATGCCGCGGGCGAAGCGGCGCGCGGGCGCCGAGACAAACCCAAGGAGGAAGCGCATGCCGGCAGACACAAACCCCATGCTGCAGAAGCAGGTAATCTATTCCATCTTCGTGCGAAACCACACCAAGGAGGGCACGTTCCTCTCGGTCATACCAGACCTCGACCGCATTCGCGACCTGGGCGTCGACGTTGTGTGGCTCATGCCGATCCACCCCACGGGCGAGAAGGGCCGCAAGGGCACGCTCGGAAGCCCGTACGCAAACCGCGACTACCGCGCCGTGAACCCGGAGTACGGCACGCTTGACGACTTCAGGCAGCTGGTGGACGCGATCCACGCGCGCGGCATGAGGTGCATCATCGACGTGGTGTACAACCACACCTCCCCCGACTCCGTGCTGTTTGAGCAGCACCCGGAGTTCTTCTATCGCAAGCCGGACGGCAACCCCGGCAACCACGTGGGCGACTGGTCCGACGTGATCGACCTGGACTACGGCACACCCGGCAACTGGAACAAGCCGCTGTGGGACTATCAGATCGAGTCGCTGTGCTACTGGGCGACCATGGTGGACGGCTTCCGCTGCGACGTGGCGTCATTCGTGCCCGTGGAGTTCTGGAAGGCAGCGCGCGAGGCCGTGGCGAAGGTTCGTCCCGACGCCATCTGGCTGGCCGAGACGGTGCACCGCTCGTTTGGCAAGGCGTGCCGCGCGCTGGGCATGTGCTGCGCCCGCGACACGGAGGCGTTCGAGGCGTTCGACATCGAGTACTCCTACGACGTGCAGGAGACGTTCGACAACTACCTGCGCGGCAAGGCGACACTCAGCCACTACCTGGACCTGGTGGACTTTCAGGACTGCGCGTACCCCGCGTACTACAACAAGCTGCGCTACCTCGAGAACCACGACCTGCCGCGCATCGCGGGGTGGGACAGCGACCCCCGCGACCTGCGCAACCTTACCGCCATGGTCTACTTCCTGAAAGGCACGACCCTGCTGTACGCCGGCCAGGAGGTCGCGGCGGAGCACCAGCCGAGCCTGTTTGACCGCGACACCGTGGACTGGACCGTGCGCTGCGACCTGAGCGGACTCATGCGCACGCTGTACGGCATCAAGCGCGACGTGCTTGAGCCGACGGACTACTGCCATGCCACGGCGGATGACGAGAAAAACGTGGCGGTCATCTATCGCGACGACGTTCGCAAAGAGGCGGGCGACACCCCTCGCACCGTTGGCGTGTTCAGCCTGAGGGGCGAGAGCGCACGCGTTGCCGTCGACGTTGCGGACGGTACGTACAAGAACCTGATCGACGGGTCCGACGTGGTGGTGAAGGGCGGCGAGCTTGCGTGCGACGGCGGGCCCGTCATCATGTGCTGCCCGCGCCCGGAGCTCGCGGTGTAGCGACCGGCAGCACCGGCCGGCGCCGGCCGACGGCGCGACACCGCGCGCAACGCGGCGCGCACCAAGCCACGCGCGACACAAGAAGGGGGGCGGCGCCTGAGCGTCGCCCCCCCTTGCGTTAGGGCCATCCGCGCCGTGGCGGCGCGGGCTATGTGTCGGGCGCGCCTTCCGGCGCACCCCAGATGCGCAGTGCTACTCTATAGTGACGCTACTCGACGGTGACCTTCGTCACGTTGGACTGCTTCTGCTGCTTGGGGACGTTCACCTTAAGGACGCCGCCCTCGAGCTTGGCGGAAAGTCCTTCTCGCGCGGCGTCCTTAAGGTACACGCCACGGGACGCCTGCCACTCCGAGGTCTCCTTCTGCAGGTAGGTCTTGTCCTTCTTCTCGTCGGACTCCTTCTTGTCCACGCTGATGGAGAGGCGGCCCTCGTTAAGCTCCACGTCTACCTGGTCCTTCGTGACGCCCGGCAGCTCCGCGGAGACCACGTACGCGTCGCCCGCGTCCTCCACGTCCATCTTGAAGCCGTAGTCGCCGGTGACCTTGGCCAACGGCGCGAAGAAATCGTCCATGGAATCGAACGGCCAGCTGCGAAGTGCCCTGTCAAGGCTGGTATACGGAATCATGCTCGTCATGACTATCACTCCCTATGGTTGGTGGCGCCCGTCTGCGGCGCCGTCGTGCGCTTTTTGCGTTCGTAGTTGTTTGTTCCCCCGCGCGCTGGATTTAAACATGCAACGCAAGGTTTTCTTAGCGACACAAGCTCATCAAATCTAAGCGTGTATACATTAGGTTTTCATTTATGTTTGCTTACTGCTTAGCGGAGTTTGGCTGGAGGTCCTTCGTGCGCGATATGCTAAATTCCATCCAGTAGCATCTTGCGAGCGAACACAGAGGCACGCAATGAATCAGCAGAAGCCAGCGGGACGCGCGTCCGACGACGCCTCGCGCCCCGAGCAGGACATACCCGACTTTCTGGTTGAGGCCGCCGAGGCCGAGCCGCAGCACATCGGCGGCGCCAGGGACGCAGGCGCAGCGCCAGACCAGCGTCAGCGCACGGGCGAGAAGAACGCGGCCACGTCGCAGGCGGCCGTCACGGGCGTCGCGGCAGATACCGGGGCCGCAGGCGCCACTGCCGGCGACGCCGCGGACGACGACCTGCTTGGCCTGGACGAGCTCGAGGCCTACGGCGCGGAGCCGCAGCCGCAGGACGCGCCGCGCCGGCGCCCGATGGACCCGGCGGAGTACGAGGCGGCGCAGGTCGCCCGCGAGCAGGGCTGGGAGGATGGCTCCTGGCCTGCGGACGGCGCCACCGGCATGCAGCGCGAGCTGTACACGCGCCCGCGGACGCCGCACAAGACGCAGCCGGCCATCAACGACGACGCGGCCGACGGCACGTACTCCCCCGAGGGCTACGCGCACGACTCCAACATCGCCATTGGCGGCGGCGTGCTCTCTGGCGGGCACAGCTACCGTCGCGCGCGCAAGAGCAGGTCTTCCATGCAGCAGGGGCGCTACGGCCAGTACCTTGAGGTGCCAAAGGGCCGCCGCTCCATATTTGCCTCGCGCGACCGCATGCGCCGCCGCAGGTCGCTCTTCTCGATCATCGCGGTCATCCTGGTGTTCGTGGTCATCGCGATCGTGATCGTCCAGATGGTGAGCCGCCTGGGCTAGGCACGGCGCGCGTCCGCGGCCGCAAGCAGCACGGGCGGGCCGCTGCCTGCGGCACCGTGGCGGCGCTAGCTCCAGGGGTCGCGCTCAAACAGCGGCTCCGGCGTTGGCCTGCGATCGGAATACGGGTCGTAGCCGTCGTCGTCCTCGCGCTCCGCGCGGATGAACGGGTCGTCCTTCGGCTGGTCGGACCCCTGCCGCGCATGGCGCGCACCCCGCTTCTGCGCGGGGGCCACGTGGGCGCGCTCTTCTCGCCCGGAATCCTTGCGCATGTCTTGCGCTTGTCTGTTTTCTGCTTGCGTCTGTTGCATTTGCCTTGCGCTCCCCTATCCGTACACGTCCACGCACGCGATCATGTCGCAGATGCTGTTGTTGAACTTGCCAAGGTCATAGGCGTCGTACAGCGACTTTGGCGCGCACGTTGCCGCCGCGCGCGTACGGTCGGCGTCCCGCACGATGAGGACGGACCAGCAGTAGTCGCCCATCTCTCCGTAGGCGCACACGAACTGCGCGGAGGACTTCCGCAAGTTCGAGGGCACGACCACCTGATCCTGCGTGAGCGTCTGGCTCATGCCCGTAAACCCGCAGGCATCTGCAAGCTGGCGCACCGCGGCTGCGTCCAGCGACGAGGCGTTTGCCGGGAGGTCCGTGCTCGCGAAGTCCAGGCGGATGCCCGGCAGCGGCGCTCCGGACGCCAGCACGTCCTCGGTGCCAGAGCCCCTGGGGAAGCTGTGGCTGAACGGGGTGTCCGTCACCGTCACGTTGCCCTTGTCCGCCGAGGTGTACAGCACGCGCGCCGCGCCGCCATCGCCCGTGGAGGACGACGCAAGCTGGAAGCCCTCGCCCTTCAGGAACTCCGTCACGTGCGTCTTGTAGTCAAAGTACTCGCGCAGGTGGTGGTAGTCGGAGGGATACGGCGCAGACACCTGCAAGGCGACGGTCGCGCCCTGCTCGATGGTGGTGCCGGGGGCGGGGTCCGCCGCGACGACCGTCTGGGCGTCCTCGTCGGACTTCACGTACGTGACGCTCGCGGTGAGCCCGGCCTCGGCCACGGCGGCGCGAGCGTCCGCCTCCGTCTTGCCCACGACGTACGGCACCGTGTACGGCCGCGCGACCTTGATGGTTATGGTGTCGCTCGCCTGGAACGTGGCGCCCTCCGCCGGCTCCGTCGCGACGACGCTGCCGTCTGCGGCGCCGGATGCCACGTAGGCGATGGAGAAGTTCTTGGCGCCTGCCTTGCGGAGCGCCTTTTTGGCCTCGCCCAGCTGGAGCCCGGACACCTTGGGCACGACGCGCGCCTTTGCGACGTAGATGGTGACGGTGCTTCCCACCTGGGCACGCGTGCCCGACGCCGGGCTCGTGCGCACGACCGTGCCCTCGGGGTCGTCCGAAGCGACGGTGGCCACCTTGACCGCGAGGCCCTTGGCCCGGATCTTGCCGCTTGCGGTTTCCTGCGGGGCTCCCACGACGTAGGGCACGGACTTGCCGCCCCAGAGCTCTGCCCCGTACGTCGCGGCGGCCGCGATGCAGCCAACGAGCACCACGACGAGCACGAGCGCGATGACCGCGCGCCCGGGACGGCGGCTCTTGCCCTCGCCCGGGACGCTGTCCGGCGCGACGGCCGCCCTGGCGCCCTGCGCCACGCGGCCGAACCTGCCGGGGTCGACCACGGCGGAGGCGTCGGCGTCCTCGACGGCGTCCTCTGAGTTCTGTTCCACGGGGACTAGCCGCTCTGGGGCCTGGTCCTTCTCGTCCGTCACGATGCCTCCCTCACAAAACGTTTGGAACATTATGGCGCAAAGGCGGCGCAAACGGCAAAAGGCCGGCCGGGCAGGAAGTCCCACCCGGCCGGCCTTGTTCTAGCCCTGTTTAGACCGCACGACGTGCGGGGCGTTTGGCTACTCCACCGTGTCCGGCTCGACCGGCGTATCGTCCGACGGCTGGTCGGAGTTCTGGCCGGCGGGGACGGGCTCCGCGAAGAGCTGGTCGTCCGCGCCCACATCGATTCTCGCGGTGTCGCCCTCGTGGAGCTTGCCCGCGATGATGAGCGACGCGACGTTGTCCACCACCTGGCGCTGGATGAGGCGCTTGAGCGGACGCGCGCCGTAGACGGGGTCGAGCCCGTCGAGCGAGAGCGACTGGATGGCCGCAGGCGTGAGCTCGAGCTTGATGCGCTCGCGGTCGAGACGCTTGCGGACGTCCTTCAGCTGGATGTCCACGATCTTCTCGATGTCGTCGAGACCCAGTGCGTGGAAGACCACGACGTCGTCGATACGGTTGAGGAACTCCGGCTTGAAGGTGGCGCGCAGGGCGTCGTTAACCTGCTTCTGGACCGTCTTCGGGTCGCTGGACGCGTTTGCGCCGGCGATGTACTGGCTGCCGACGTTAGACGTCATGATGATGATCGTGTTCTTGAAGCTCACGACGCGGCCCTGGCCGTCGGTGAGGCGACCGTCGTCCAGTACCTGCAGCAGGATGTTGAAGACGTCGGGATGCGCCTTCTCCATCTCGTCCAGGAGGATGACGGAGTACGGACGACGGCGCACGGCCTCGGTGAGCTGGCCGCCCTCGTCGTAGCCCACGTATCCGGGAGGCGCGCCGATGAGGCGCTGGACGCTGAACTTCTCCATGTACTCGGACATGTCGATGCGCACCAGGGCCTTCTCGTCGTCGAACAGGCACTCTGCCAGGGCCTTGGCGAGCTCGGTCTTGCCGACGCCCGTGGGGCCGAGGAAGAAGAAGCTGCCGATCGGGCGGTTGGGGTCGGAAAGGCCCGCACGGCTGCGGCGCACGGCCGCGGCGACGGCCTTGACGGCCTCGTCCTGGCCCACGACGCGCTTGTGGAGCTCCGCCTCCAGGTTCTTGAGCTTGTCCATCTCGCCCTGCATCATCTTGCTGACGGGGACGCCGGTCCACGAGCTCACGACCTCCGCTATCTCGTCTGGGGTGACCTCCTCCTTCAGGATGCCGCCGGCCTCCTGCTTGGACTCGAGCGCGTGCTCGGCAGCCTCGTAGCTCTTCTGGAGCTCCGGGATCTTGCCGTAGCGCAGCTCGGACGCCTTCGCGAGGTCGCCCGCGCGCGTGGCCATCTCGACCTGCGACTTCGCGTCCTCGATCTGGCTCTTGAGGTCCTGGACGTGGTCGATCGCGTCCTTCTCGTTCTTCCAGTTGGCCTTCATGCCGTCGAGCTTCTCGCGCGTGACCGCAATCTCCTTCTGCAGCGCGGCGAGGCGCTCCTTCGAGGCGGCGTCCTCCTCCTTCATGAGGGCCTGCTCCTCGATCTGCTTCTGGGTCAGCTCGCGGTCGACGGCGTCGATCTCCGCGGGCATGGAGTCGAGCTCCATGCGCAGGCGGGACGCGGCCTCGTCCACCAGGTCGATGGCCTTGTCGGGCAGGAAGCGCTCGCTGATGTAGCGGTTGGAGAGGTCCGCGGCAGAGACCAGCGCCGCGTCCGTGATGCGCACGCGGTGGTGCTGCTCGTACTTCTCCTTCAGGCCACGCAGGATGGAGATGGTGTCCTCCACCGTAGGCTCGGACACGAACACCGTCTGGAAGCGGCGGGCAAGGGCCTGGTCCTTCTCGATGTACTTGTGGTACTCGTCCAGCGTCGTCGCACCGATCATGTGCAGCTCGCCGCGGGCCAGGGCCGGCTTCAGGATGTTACCGGCGTCCATGGAGCCCTCGGTCGCGCCCGCGCCCACGATGGTGTGCAGCTCGTCGATGAAGAGGATGACCCTGCCGTTTGCCTTCTGGACCTCCTTCAGCACGCTCTTGAGGCGGTCCTCGAACTCGCCACGGTACTTGGCACCGGCGACGAGCGCGCTCATGTCAAGCTCCACGACCTCCTTGTCCTTGATGGTCGAGGGCACGTCGCCCGCTGCGATGCGCTCTGCCAGGCCCTCGACGATGGCGGTCTTGCCGACGCCGGGCTCGCCGATGAGGACGGGGTTGTTCTTCGTGCGGCGGCTGAGCACCTGGATGGTGCGGCGAATCTCCTCCACGCGACCGATGACCGGGTCGAGCTTGCCCTGGCGGGCGAGGTCCGTCACGTTGCGTCCGTACTGCTCCAGCGCCTCGAACTGCGTCTTCGCGTCCTGCGAGGTCACGCGCTCGTCACCGCGCAGGTCGTTGAAGGCCTCCTGCACGCGCTTGCCCGTGATGCCCGCGCCGCGCAGCGCAGATCCGGCGTCGCCCTTCTCGTCCGCGAGCGCGCACAGCAGGTGCTCGCTCGTGACGTAGCTGTCGCCGAGCTTGGAGGCGAGCTTCTCGGCTTCGTCGCCCACGCGACGAAGCTCGTTGCTGATGCTCATCTGGCTCATGTCACCCGTGACGCGCGGGGCGTGCGCGATGGTCTGGTCCACCTGCGCCTCGACCTGTGCGGGATCCGCTCCCACGCGCTCGATGATGGCGGTTATGTTGCGCTCGTTGGATTGCAGCAGCGCCTTCAGCAGGTGGATGGGGCGAACCTCACCCGCCTCGGCATCGGCGGCTATGCTGACGGAGGACTGCAGCGCCTCCTGGGCCGTCACTGCCCACTTGTCGAATCTCATGCTTTTCTCCCTTCTGGGAATCTGGTTATCAAGGTTCATTGTTCCCCATGAGCTGGGGCTTATACAAAAATCTAAGTCGTTGTTAGATAGATTTTCTGCGCGTGGTAAAGAGAACCGAAAGAAAGGGGCGGTGCGCCGCCGAAGGCGTCCGGCCCGTAAAGGAAACGGGCGAGAAGGGCCGCGGCCTTGCACCGCACGTCCTTCTCGCCCGTAGGCGAAGCGTATGTTGGAGGCCTCGCAGCCTGCGCCCGCCGCTACTCGAGCGTGCGCATGAACGCGGAGATCGCGGCCAGGCCCTGGCGCAGGTCATCGGGGTTGTCGGAGTACGCGTAGCCGATGCGCATGCTGTGCGGCTCCTCGAAGGCGTCACCGGGCGTGACGAGGGCACCCGTGGTCTTGACCATGTCTGCGCAGAAGTCGTAGGAGTCGACGCCGTAGTCGTAGTACACGAGGGCGGTGGTGCCGGCCTCGGGCCTCACGAACGAGAGACGCGGCTCGGAGTCGACCCACTCCTGAAGGACGTTCAGATTCTGGCGGACGATGCGGTGGCTGCGGGCCAGGATCGCGTCGCGGTGCGCCAGGGCGTACGCGGCGACCTCCTCGTCGAACAGCCCGCAGCTGATGAGGTTGTAGTCGCGGTGGCTCAGCAGGTCATGGCGCAGCTGCGGGTCCTTCGTGATGCACCACCCCAAGCGGATTCCCGCCATGGACCATACCTTGGACATGGAGCTCACCACGACGGCCTTGTCGTACAGGTCGATGGGCGAGGTCGTGAACGCGTCGCTGTCCTGCACGAGCAGGCGGTACACCTCGTCGAACACGAGCCACGCGTCGTGCCTGCGCGCGATGTCCACGATGCCGCGAATCTCCTCCTCGGAAAGCAGCGCGCCCGTGGGGTTGTCCGGGTTGTTGATGCAGATGACCTTGACGTCGTCGCCGCACAGGGCGTCGAGTCGCTCGGCGTCCACGTGGTAGTGCTGCTCCTTGTCCAGGTGCAGAATGCTCACGTTGGCGCCGCACATCTCGGGAATGGAGTAGAGCTGCTGGTAGGTGGGCATGACGGAAACGACGTGGTCGCCCGGCTCGCACAGAGTCGTGAGCACCAGGTGGTTGGCGCCGGCCGCGCCGTGCGTGGGGATGACGTGCCCCGGCTCGACCGTCTGGTACAGGCCGCAGATGCCCTTGAGGAACTTGGGGCTGCCCTCGATGTTGCCATACGTCAGGCGACGCTTGCAGAACGCGTGCAGGAACTCGTCGCGCGCCTTGGCACCGGCCTCGGCCGAGCCCTCGCACAGCTCGAACACCTCGTCGAGGGACATGGAGTACGTGCAGGTCTCGGCCACGTTGTACGTGCACTTCGTCTCCCACGCGTTCATCCACTGCTCGACCTTGAAGTCCTTGATCTTCATTTCCGCCTCCGTATGTGGGGCCTCGCCCCGTATGCGGGCGCCTCCGCCCGCGTGCTTTCACGTATGTGGGTTGCTCTTCTCGCCCGCTACAGCTCGACCACGGTGCCCATGGCGCGCTCGACGGCGCGGTCGTAGGCCATGCGCGACGCCGCGAGGTCCTGCGCGGCGATGCCCGAGGTGTCGAACACGGTCACCTGGTCCTGGGACGTGCGGCCCTGCGCCTTGCCGGCGATGACCTCTCCCAGCTCCGCGGCGATGTGCTCCGGCGTGATGGCACCCTGCTTGACGGGCACCTCGAGCTCGCCGGACGCGACGCTCTGCGCGCGGTCGTCCACGAACACGCGGGCCGCGGCCACAAGGTCGGACGCAAGCTCCTGCTTGCCCTCCATGTCCGCGCCGACCGCGCTGACGTGCGTGCCGGGGCGCACCCAGTCGAGCTGGATCACGGGGTCGGTCGCCGGGGTGACGGTGACTATGGCGTCCGCCGCGCCCGCGGCAGCCTTGCCGTCCGCCACGGCGACGAGCTCGAACTCGCGCATCGCGCCCGCGGCCTCCAGGATGGCCTGGACCTCGCCGCGCATGAGCTCGACGCGCGCGACAGGCGCCTCCTCCTTGCGCGGGTCCCACACCTCCACGTGGCCGATGCTGGGGCACGCCGCGAGCGTCGCGGCCACCATGAACGTGCTCATGTGGCCCGCACCCACCACGAACAGGCGCGACGCGTCCTTGCGCGCCAGCCACTTCACGCCGAGCGCCGCGGCGGCACCGGTGCGCAGCCCCGTGATCGCGCCGGCGTTCAGGAGCGCCAGCGGGGCGCCCGTGGCGTCGTCGCACAGGAGCGTGGTGCCAAAGACCTCCGGCAGGCCGCGGCTAGGGTTGCCCGAGAACCACGCCGTGAGCTTCAGGCCAAACAGGCCGCTGCCCGCCAGCTCGCCGGAGCGGATGTCCATGTCCGCCACTCCGGGCTCGAACTGCTCGTACACCATGGGCCACGCCGTGGCCTCCCCCTCCGCCTTCTGGCGGTAGGCGTCCTCGACCGCCTCGAGCGCGTCGGTCACGGTGAAGACCTGCGAGATCTCCTTGGCGGAAAGTACCCTGATCTGCGTCATGCGTCGTCCTGTCTGACACGGGCTCCTGAATCCGGCCTGCCCGTAGCGCGGGCCCCATGCCCGCGCCGCTGTTGAAAGCGACTCTACGCCCCCTCGCCGTTCACTTCGAGGGCCAACCTTTGTACTCAGCTACAATCATTTTAAGCGAGAAGAACTAATTTGCCGTTATGACACGGTATTTGCCATGATGATTGTTCTTCTCGACAGTTTTAGTTTGGTGTTTTTGTACCTACGGGGGTATGCGATGATCTATACCGCCTCGGACTTCATGAACTCCTACGCCCAGAGCGTGCGCCTGCTGGCGGGCGCCGGCGGCCTCTCGCGCGCCATCGGGCAGGTGGGCATCCTGGACTACGAGCTCATGCCCGGCCTCAAGAGCCGCTACCAGCGCGTCAACTTCGAGCCGGGGCAGCTGGTGCTCTCGACGTTCCTGTATGCGCGCGATGACCCGTGGCTTATTGGCGAGGCCGTAAAGTACCTGGTGGGACGCGGCGTCAGCGGGCTCGTGATCAAGAACGTGCTGCACCTTGACATACCGGACTCCGCGCTGCGCTATGCAAACGCGCGCGACTTCCCGCTGTTTCTGGCCACCCGCGACGACTTCTTCTTCGACACGGTCATCGCCCAGGTGGACCGACGCGTGGCCGAGCTCGCGGACGCGTCGTTTGCGCAGAACGAGCTCGACCTGATGACGCGCGAGCCTGCGAGCAGCGATGACGTGCGCTCCCACGCGCTGCGCCTGAACCCCAGCTTTGGCGAGGAGCACGTCATTGCGTACGTCGCGGAGCCACAGTCGCAGGCGGGCCTTGCCCAGGCGCTCGCGCGCTACCACCAGAGCCGGATAAGCGGCCTGCGATGCCTGCTTGCGCCATACGACGACGGCCTGCTGTACGTGGCGAGCGCGGAGTCAGACGTGGTGGACGGCCGGGCGCAGCTGGACGGGCTGGTGGGCACCCTGCGCGCGGACGTGCTGGAGCACGAGGTGACGGCGCCCGTGGGCGTGAGCCGCGTCCACTTTGACCTGGGGCAGATGGGCGACGCCGTGCTGGAGGCGCGGCGCGCGGCCCTTGTGGCGCGCCGGCGCGGCGGTGGCACCGTGCACTATGCGGACCTGGGTGTGCTGCAGGCGCTTCTGCCGTGCGCGGGCGACGCGCGCGTGGCCGCGTGGGCGGACGGCGTACTGGAGCCGCTGCGCAGCTTCGACGCGGAGACCGGCTCCAACCTGCTGCTGACGCTCGAGGCGTACTGCGACGCCGGCGAGTCCGTCGACGCCGCCGCCCAGGCGCTGGGCCAGCACCCCAACACCGTGCGCTACCGCCTGGGCAAGATCGCCTCCGTCTGCGGCCTCGACTACAGGTCCCGCACGCAGATGGAGCAGCTGTCCGTCGCGCGCAAGATCGAGCTCTGCCAGGAGCTCCTTGCGCAGTAGCCACACACGAAGGCGCCCCTTCCCCGCATAAAGGTACGGGGAAGGGGCGCCCAGATAAAACCCAGTTTTTGTAGCTAGCGACAAACGCCCGCGCGGGCGAGAAGAGCCTGCCACGCGCCGGTGGCCCGGCCTCAGACGCTGCGGCCCTTGCCGTTCGAGAGCAGTCCGCGCATGACCTGCTCCGGTCCCGCGCCGTCGTAGCGGGCGAGGGCGGTGATCTTCTCCCTCATGCGCAGCTCGTGGACCTCGTCCTCAAGCTCGCGCACGCGGCGGCGCAGGCGGTCTATCTCCTTGTCGCGCTCCATGGCGCGCTCGCGCATGTCCAAGATCCTCACCACGCCGGCGAGGTTGATGCCCTCGTCCGTCAGCTTGCTGATGAGGTTCAGCCGCTCGATGTCGCCCTGCGAGTACAGGCGCGTGTTGCCGCGCGAGCGCCCGGGCGTCACCAGGCCCTTCTGCTCGTACACGCGCAGGGTCTGCGGGTGCATGCCCGTCAGCTCCGCCGCCACACTGATCATGTACAGTGGCTTGCTCTTGTCGTCTTCGTCCCTACGCGCCATAGCGTTCCACGTCCTTTCGGTAGTCGCGCTTGTCATTATCCCTCATGACCTGCAGCGACTCCCTCTCCTTGGGCGTAAGGTGCGTAGGCACCACGACCTTCACCGTCACGTACATGGCGCCACGGCTCCCCTTGTGCTTCACGTCCGGGGCGCCAAGGTCCCTGAAGCGGAACGTCTTGCCGTCCTGCGTGCCGGCGGGCACCTTCAGCCTGACCTCGTGCCCATCCGGCGTGGGAACGTCCACCTGGGCGCCAAGCGCCGCCTCGAAGACGCTTATGGGCACCTCCATGCGCACGTCGGCACCGTCACGCTTGAACAGCGGGTGCTCGGCCACGTTCGTCGTCACCACGAGGTCGCCGCGCGCGCCGCCGTTCATGCCGTACTCGCCGCGGCCGCGGTAGCGGAGCTTGCCCCCGTCCACGGCACCGGCCGGCACCTTTACGGTAAGCGACTGGCGCTCGCCCGTAGAGGGTATCGTGTACGACACCTTGCGCTGCGCGCCGGAAAACGCCTCTTCCGCGGATATGTCGATGGACATGGTGAGGTCGCCGCCCTTGACGGGCCTGTTCGACCGCGCCGCGCCGGGGCCTCCCGCCCCACCGAAGATGGACGAGAAGTCGAACCCGCCAAACGCGCCGTCGCCGTTTCTGATGTTGTCGAATATCTCGGACCAGTCGGCACCGTTCGCGCCCGTCGTGTACGTGTACGTGCGGTTGCGTCCGCCCGAACCGCCAAAGTCCGCGCCGGGGATGCCGCCGAACATCAGCAGCTGGTCGTACTCCTTGCGCTTCTGGGGGTCGGAGAGCGTCGTGTACGCCTCGCTGATCTCCTTGAACTTCTGCGCGTCGCCGCCCGCGTCCGGATGGTACTTCACGGCCAGCTTGCGGAAGGCCTTCCTGATCTCGTCGGCGTCGGCGTCGCGCTTCACGCCAAGGATGTCGTAGTAGTTCCTCTTGTCCGTCATGCGAGCTAACGCCTCCTTCCAAATAGCCGCGCCCGAACCTGCTGGGCCCGGGCGCGTTGGTCAACTTACCTTGTTACTCGGCGTCGGCGGCCTTGCCGGGGTCCTTCGCGCCGCCCTCGGCGTCGGAGTCGTCCTCCGCCTTGGGAGCCGGGCGCTTCGGCCCGCCAAAGGTCACCGTCACCATAGCGTTCCTGATGACCTTGCCACCCATGGAGTAGCCCTTCTGGTACACCTGGGCCACGGTCTCGTCGTAGGCGTCCTTGTTCTCCTCGCGTCCCACCGCCTGGTGGATCAACGGGTCAAACGGCTCGCCCACGGGGTCGATCACCTCGACGCCCTCCTTCGCCAGGACAGAGAGCATCTTGTCGTGTACCGCGTTCACGCCGTCCACAAACTGCATCAGGCTCTCGTTGTCCGCGTCGTTCTTCGCGGCGTGCTCGGACGCGCGCTCCATGTCGTCCAAGACCGGCAGCAGGTTCACCACGAGCTTCTCGGCAGCGCGCTCGCGCTCGTCCAGGCGCTCCTGGGCCGTGCGCCTGCGATAGTTGTCCCAGTCCGCCTGCAGGCGCACCAGGCGCTCGCTTGCGTCCGCGGCCTGCTTCTTCGCGGCCTCGACGTCAGCAGCGGCCTCCTCGAGCTGCTTCTGCAGCTCGTCGCGCTCCGCGCGCACCTTGCTTGCGTCCGCCTTGAAGTCCTCGGCGGCAGCGGCCTCGCCCGCACGCTTCGCAGCCTCCGCGCGAGCCGCCTCCTCCTCGGGATCCAGCTCGTCCGTCGCCTTCGCTTCCGGCGCGGCCTGGGCCTCAGTGGATTTGTTCTTCTCCTCCGCGTCCTCGACTGGCACCTTCACGTCACCCTCCTTCGGGAATCCCCCAAGGGGCGGCCCTCAGACCGCCCCTCGGATAGCTATTGTTCGCTCAACGCGACGAGCTTACTTGTTGTCCTTGTCGTCGTCCACGACCTCGTAGTCCGCGTCCACCACGTCGTCGGGGTCACCGGTCGGCTGAGCCGCGCCGGCACCCGCGCCGGTCTGCGCGTTCGTGTCGCTGTAGACGATCTCGGCCAGCTTGTGGCCAACCTCCTGCAGCTTGTCGCCGGCCGCCTTGATGGCGTCCATGTCCGTGCCGTCCAGGGCCTTCCTGGCCTCGGCGACCGCGTCCTCCACCTGCTTCTTCATGTCGGCGGGAACCTTGTCGCCCAAGTCCTTCAGCGTCTGCTCGGTGCTGTACGCAAGCGAGTCGGTCTGGTTGCGGATCTCGATCTCGTCCTTGTGCTTCTTGTCCTCCTCGGCGTGGGACTCGGCGTCCTTCACCATGCGGTCGACCTCGTCGTCGGAAAGCGCGGTGGAGCCGCTGATCGTGATCTGCTGCGACTTGCCGGTCGCCTTGTCCTTTGCGGTGACCTTCACGATGCCGTTGGCGTCGATGTCGAACGTGACCTCGATCTGGGGTACGCCGCGACGGGCCGCGGGAATGCCGGTGAGCTGGAACTTGCCCAGGCTCTTGTTGTCGGCAGCCATCTCGCGCTCGCCCTGCAGGACGTTGATCTCGACGGAGGTCTGGTTGTCCGCAGCGGTGGAGTACACCTCGGTCTTGGACGTCGGGATGGTCGTGTTGCGGTCGATCATCTTGGTCATCACGCCGCCCATGGTCTCGACGCCAAGGGAAAGCGGGGTAACGTCCAGAAGCAGGATGCCCTCGACGTCGCCGGTCAGGACGCCGCCCTGGACGGCAGCGCCGTCAGCGACGACCTCGTCCGGGTTCACGGACATGTTCGGCTGCTTGCCGGTCATCTGCTTCACGAGCTCCTGGACGGCGGGCATACGGCTGGAGCCGCCGACGAGGATGACCTCGTTCACGTCAGAGATCTGCAGGTTGGCGTCGCGCAGCGCCTTGGTCACAGGCGCCTTGCAGCGGTCGAGAAGATCGCGGGTGATGCGCTCGAACTCCGCACGGGTCAACGTGTAGTTCAGGTGCTTGGGGCCCGTCGCGTCGGCAGTGATGAACGGCAGGTTGATGTCCGCCTGCTGGGCGCTCGAGAGCTCCTTCTTCGCGTTCTCCGCAGCCTCCTTCAGACGCTGCAGCGCCATCGGGTCCTTGCGCAGGTCGATGTTGTTGTCCTGCTGGAACTTGTCAGCCATCCAGTCGATGACCTTCTGGTCCCAGTCGTCGCCGCCCAGGTGGTTGTCGCCGTTGGTGGCCAGAACCTCGACGACGCCGTCGGCAAGGTCAAGCAGGGACACGTCGAAGGTGCCGCCGCCCAGGTCGAACACCAGGACCTTCTGGTCGATGCCCTTCTTGTCCAGGCCATAGGCCAGTGCGGCCGCCGTCGGCTCGTTCACGATACGCTTGACGTTCAGGCCCGCGATCTTACCGGCGTCCTTCGTCGCCTGGCGCTGGGCGTCGTTGAAGTACGCGGGGACGGTGATGACGGCATCGGTGACGGCCTCGCCCAGGTACTTCTCGGCGTCGGCCTTCATCTTCGAAAGGATCATCGCGGAGATCTGCTCCGGCGTGTAGTCCTGGCCGTCGATCTCGACGACGGCGCGGGAGCCGGTGCCGCTCTTCACGGTGTACGGGACGGTCTTCAGCTCGGAGCCAACCTCGTCGTAGCGGCGGCCCATGAAGCGCTTGATGGAGAAGACGGTGTTCTTAGGGTTGGTGACGGCCTGGTTCTTTGCGGCCTTGCCAACGATGCGGTCGCCATCGGGACGGAAGCCCACGACGGACGGGGTGGTGCGGTCGCCCTCCGCGTTCACGATGATGGTGGGCTTGCCACCCTCGAGGACGGCCATCGCCGAGTTTGTGGTACCAAGGTCGATGCCAAGAATCTTTGCCATGGTGTAGTTCCTTTCCCTGTCTCCCAACGACCGGCCGCGCCGGCTTCGGGACGTTCTATCCGCGTTGTACAATCCTCATTGTTCCCATGCGTTTTGATTCTATACATAATCTAAGTCCTCACACATTAGATTTTTTGAAATTTGCGCTATAGGGTTCGAGCATGGGGGCGGCGTTTCTCGCCCTGCGGCATCTACACAGGTAGATGCCACTGTTTGACCGCAGGTGCCCCCAAGTGGGACCATCGGTCCCAAGCCAAAATCTCATGTGGCGCCCCTGTGGAGGCCACGGAAGTGGAGAAGGTCATGAAGCTCCTGATTGCGTCCGACATCCATGGTGCGGCCCAGTGGTGCGCGCGGCTCATGGACGCCATCGACGCCGAGCAGCCGGACCGCGTCGTCCTTCTGGGTGACCTCCTGTACCACGGGCCCCGCAACGACCTCCCGGCGGACTACGCCCCGAAGGAGGTCGTCGCGATGCTGAACGGCATCGCGGACCGCGTCATCTGCGTGCGGGGCAACTGCGAGGCGGAGGTCGACCAGATGGTGCTGGACTTCCCCTGCATGGCCGACTACGACGTGCTGTGGGACCCCCAGGCGCCAAACCCGCACGCGGCGGGCGCGGGGCGCGAGCTGTTCCTCACGCACGGCCACGTGTGGGGGCCGGGCATCCACAACTCCGTGGACCACATGCCCACGCTGCCGGCCGGCGCGGCGATGGTCTATGGCCACACGCATAAGAAAATAAACCAGCAAAGCGAGGCGAACCCCGCCGTGTGGTGCTTCAACCCCGGCAGCGTGGGCATCCCCAAGGACGGCTCGCACAGCTTTGGGCTCTACGTTGACGGCGAGTTCCAACACCGCATCCTGGGGTAGCGCCACATCAGGCGAGAAGGACCAGCGACCGTGGCCGCCAGTCCTTCTCACCTGCGTTGTTTGCTTGATTGGGCGCCCCTGCGGACGCCGGCGCGGCGCGCTACGCGTCACCTCCAGAACTCTGGCGCTAGCCATCCAGTCCGTACTGCGCCTTAGAACTGACGCTTCCGTCGGTGAACGTGATCGACGCACTGGACCCAACGGACTCGCCGGTCCAGTTGTAGAGCTGGGAGGTGTGGCCAGAGATCTTGGTGTCGCTCTGGAGCTCTCCGTCGCCGCCCATAATGTCCTTGACCTGGTCATACGTCATGCCAGTCTGCACCTGGTTGTACTTGTCCATCGTAGCCTTCGCGGCGGACTGATCGTTCACGCCAAACTGGGCCTTGTTAACGACCTGGTCGTTCTGGAACGTGACGTTCGCGACACCAAAGCCGTCGGACTTCCACTCGTAAATCGTCGTGGTTATGTCGCCCACCTGGTTGGTGGTCTGCTCGGTGCCATCGGAGCCGATGATCTGCTTCACCTGCTCGTAGCTCATGCCGTTCTCGATCTTCTTGAACTTGTCTGCATTGATCTTCGTGTCGTCAGACGAGTCCGAACTGCTCTTCTTGGTACTCTTGGAGCCAGAGGTGGCAGTGGCAGACTCCCCGCCCTTGTCGCTCGACTTGCTTCCAGATCCACCGCTCGCGCAAGCCCCGACCACCGCGATGATCGCGACGATGACAACTACCAGCAGAAGCTTGTGCCCCTTCTTCTTTGGGGCGCCGTCCGGGTTGCTCTTCCTCGACATTGTTGCTCCAATTCTCCCGAATCCAACAGGGCGCTGGCGTCGCGCGCCCATGGCGCTGGGCACCTTTTCAGCCTTCGCGCTTAACCAAGTGCCGGCGCACGACCGATGTTAGGTTTCAGGAATGGCAAAGTCCTCTGCTGCCAGCAGAGTCGGGCAAAATTCGTCGCGTGCGGCGGGTACATGGGATGCGCCTGGCGGTACGAACGTCTCTCATTTCACTTTTGATGTTTTTGGGTTTCTCAAGCGACGTCACTTGAGGACCGTCCCATTCACGCGAAGTTGTACATCGAACAATCTAGCCGGCAATCGCGACCGCCACGATATCAAGCGCAAACAGCGCCGCCAGCCACAGCAGATGCATGCCCTCCCGGCGCACCAGCACGCGCACGCGCCCGTCCGCACGGCCGTATCGCCCCAGCCGAAGCAGGCAGCACACGGGCTCCCAGCCAAAGGCAAATGCAACCCACACGGCAAGACCGGCGCCCAGCGTCGCGGAGTACACTCCGTATTCATCCGTCGGCCGAAACACCATGTACCAGCACGAGACCGCCAGCAAAACGGTACTGAACGCCACGAACGCGGCGAGAAGAACGCAGGCCGCCTTCGTTCCGGCCCCCGCGGCACGAAACGCCATCCAAAGCTCCCGGGCGCGGACGCGTTCGACGGGCCGCGCATCCCGGTCGCGCAGGATCCGCGTGCCGCCCGCGGTGTCCGCGGTACCCGCGACATCTGCGGCGTGCGCATAACCCGCGCGAGCCGCGTCGCCCGCGACGCCAGAGCTCACGGCAGACGCCGCAGGCTCAACTCGCGTCGGATCCACGCCCGCAAGCGTCGCGGCAAGCGCACGCTCGAGCTCGCCTGCGGACTGGTAGCGGGCGGAAGGCTCGAAGGCCGTTGCCTTTTTGATTACCTCGCGCAGGGCCGGCGGCACAAGCGGAGACTCCTGTGCCGCAGAGTCGAACGAAGCGTCTGCCGGGTCCGCCGCCGTGAGCGCGTATGTCAACACGCGGCCAAGCGAAAAAACGTCCGACCTTGCGTCTGTCTGCGCAAACCCATATTGCTCCGGCGCCGCGAAGCCCCACGTGCCAAGGCGCGTGGTATCGTGCGAGGCGCCGTCCACGCGCATGCGAGCAATCCCCAGGTCGATGAGGTGCGCGCCGTCCGCGGCCACCACCACGTTTCCGGGCGCGATGTCCCGGTGTACCACGCCCGCCGCATGCAGCGGCGCAAGCGCCTGGCACAGCTGCCGCGACAGCGACACCGCACGCGCCGGCGCCAGCGGTCCCCGCTCCTGCACAAGCTCGCGCAGCGTGGGGCCCTCCACATAGTCGTACACCGCCACGAGCGCATCTGGCAGCCGGTACAGCTCGCGCACGTGCGGCAGCCGAGAAACGCCGGCCGCCTTGGCCGCCGGCACCGCCTTGGCCTCACCGGGCGCCGCGCCCGCAGCGCCGTCCGCACCCGCCGCATCACACGCACCTGCGAGCTCCGCCACCTGCAGCGCGCGCCACGCGGGCTCGTTCGCAAGCGGCGCTGGCATGCGCTTTCTAACCAGCAGCACGGGCTCGCCGGGTCGCGGCTCGCGGCGCACCACAAGCTCCGTCGTTCCACCTTCGCCCTCGGCCAGCGTGCGCACGGGCGCGAACGAGTCGTCCAGATCCATCGCGGCCAGCAGCGACTGGCCGTCCGGACCGGCCGCCATCGAATCGGTCGCCGGCATCAGTCCACGGCTCCCGCACCGTCGGCGCCGATGGTCTTCTCGCCCAGGCGAAACAGCTCGTCGTCGCACTCGAAGCGACTGCAGCCGTGCTCAAGGCAGTATATGATGACGGCGTCGCGGCGCACCTTGCAGTACAGCTCGGAGTGGCCGGCGCGCCGCAGCAGGCGCTGGGCCTCGCGCAGGCTGCAGCCAAGGCCAAACGCGAGCGCGATGGCCGTGTCGCGGCTGGGACGGCGCACTCCCTGGAACACTTGGTAGCCAAACGAGGGGCTCACGTCGCACGCGCGCAGCACGTCCGCGCGCGTCAGGCCTTTCTGCTGCAGAAGGCCGCGCAGGTAGGCGGCAAAATCGCGCTCGCCCACCTGCGTCTGGTCCAGATACTCCTGCGGCGTGGCGCTCGCGAGCAGGCGGGCCAGCAGCTCCTCCGTAAGGGGCTCGCGGTCCGCGGCGCCCTCGTCGCGCCCGGCGCCGGGCACGTCCACGCCGGGCACACCGGCGCCCACGCCGCCCGCACCCACACCGCTAGGCAAGGGCCGCCTCCCGGCCAAGGGCAAACGCCTTGAGGTTCGCGTCCACGGTCTTGGGCGGTACGCGGCGGCGGATGGCGTCCTCCCACTCCTCGCGCGCAAATGGCAGCGCGGTGGAAAGCGCGCCCACGAGCACCACGTTGGTGGAGCGGGGGCTTCCCGCCTCGCGCGCGATGGCGCCGGCGTTCATGCGCGTGGCGCCCAGCGCGTCCAGGCGCTGGTCAACGTTCTGCGGCATGGTTGCGTTTCCTATGTTCACGGGCACGGGGGTGATCGTCTCGTCGTTCACAAACAGACGGCCGCCCTCGCGCAGGAACTGCTGGTTGCGCAGGGCCTCCATCGCCTCGAACGCCACAAGGACGTCCGCGGTGCCCGGGTCGCAGATCATGCTGTTCACCTTCTGGCCCATGCAGATGATCGTGCTGACCGATCCGCCGCGCTGGCTCATGCCGTGGATCTCGGACACCTTCACGTCCAGGCCGGCCTCGCTCGCGCACATGGCCAGGATGTTGCCGGCAAGGATCGTGCCCTGCCCGCCCACGCCCACAAGCAGGACGGTCATGGTCTTCTCCAACGTCACGCGCTTGCCAACCTCGATGGTCGAGGCCTGCGCGGATGCGGTTGCGTGTGGCATGCTACTCCTCCTCGAACGCGATGCAGCCAAACGGGCAGCTCTGCACGCACTGGTTGCAGCCGATGCACTGGGTCGGGTCGATCTTCGCGCTGCCGTCCGCCGCCTTGCCCAGGGCCGGACAGCCAATCTGGATGCACGATCCGCACTTGCGGCAGTCCGTGATGCGCGGCGCCGGGCGAGAAGAGCGGTCGGCCAGCCGGCACGGGCTCTTGAAGATGACGACGCTCAGCCGGTCCGTGTGCGACGTGGCCTCCTTCAGCGCGCGGCGGATGGCCTTCAGGTCCTGCGCGTCCACCACGCTCACCTCGTCCACGCCGATGGCCTGGCACAGCGCCACCAGGTCAAGCGGCTTGCCGGCGGGGCGGTCGAGCATGGTCGGCTTTTCCGCCGCGTCCACAAGGGGAGAAACGCGCGCCGCCTGCTCCGTGAGCGTGAGCCCGTTCACGGGGTTGCCCTGGGTGCCGGTCATGGCCGTCGTGCGGTTGTCCAGGATGCAGAGCGTGCCGGTGCCGCCGTTGTACACGGTGCCCAGCAGGCTCGTGATGCCGGAGTGCGCGAACGTGGAGTCGCCGATGACGCCCACGACGGGGCGACCCGTGCGCTCCGGCGCGCCGGCAAGCTCCATGCCGTGCGCCATCGAGAAGGACGCGCCCATATCGATGACGGAGTCGACCGCCTTGTACGGCGCGACGGCGCCGAGCGTGTAGCAGCCGATGTCACCGGTCACGATGGCGTGCATGCGCCGCAGCTCGCAGAAGACCAGCCTGTGCGGGCAGCCGGCGCAGAACGCAGGCGGGCGCGGCGGCAGGTCCTGTGCCGCCTGCTCGTGCGAGGGCAGCTCGGCGCCGAAGCTGGCACGGATGTGCGAGGGGAAGATCTCGCCGGAGCGCGGCAGCGGCGCCGCCGGCGGCTCGCTCAGGTCGATGCCCATGGCCGCGATGGCGTCGCGGAAGTAGCGGCACGCCTCCTCGACCACGTACACCTTGTCCACGGACGCCGCAAACTGCCTCAGGCGCTCCGGCGGCAGCGGCCACGTGAGGCCGAGCTTGAACGTGGACGCGTTCGGCAGCGCCTCGCGCACGTGGTTGTACAGCGCGCCCGCCACGATGACGCCGATGCTGGTGTCGCGCATCTCGACCCGGTTGAGCTCGCTCTTCTCGGCAAACTGCACCAGGGCGTCCTCGCGCGCGTTCGTGGCCTTGATGCGACCGACGGCAAACGCCGGCATCATGACGTACTTCTGGGGCGCAGACGCGTAGTCACGCAGCGGCGCGTCCTCGCGCGCGCCCGCGGGCTCGACCATGGTGCGCGTGTGCGCGATGCGCATGGTCTCGTGCAGCATGACGGGGGTGTCGAAGCGCTCGGACAGCGCAAATGCCTCGCGGCTGAACTCGTAGGCCTCCTGCGAGTCGGACGGGTCCAGGCACGGGATGCGCGCGAACGCCGCGTACGTGCGGGAGTCCTGCTCGTTCTGCGAGCTGTAGCACGACGGGTCGTCCGCGGCCAGCACCACGAGGCCCGCGTTCACGCCCGTGTTCGCGACGGACATGAACGGGTCCGCCGCGACGTTCACGCCCACGTGCTTCATGGTCACGAGCGTGCGGGCGCCCGCCATGGCCGACCCTATGCCCACCTCGAGCGCGACCTTCTCGTTCGGCGACCACTCGCAGTAGACGTCCTCGTGCCTGACCAGGTTCTCGAGCGTTTCCGTCGAGGGCGTGCCGGGGTACCCCGTGCCAACCCTGACGCCGGCCTCCCATGCGCCCTGCGCTATGGCCTCGTTGCCCGAAAGCAGCTGCTTTGCCATCGTTTCTCCCATCGCCAACCCACGGCGGGCCGGACAGGCCGCCCCACCGCAGGACCCACGTCACGAGCACCGGGCTCGTGCCAGGGCTCCATTGTCTAGGATAGTTGTTTCGATTTTGACAACAAGGCCGTGCAATGGGCAAGCGGCGGCCACGCGCGCCACGGGCGAGAAGCGCAAAGGGGACGGGGCCGCGCGCGGCGACCACGTCCCCCGTCTTGCTCATGTCGTGCGGCGCATGCCTCGGTGCCGGGATTGCGCCCCCGGGCTACTCGTAGTCGCCGACGGAGATCCAGCTGAGGAGGAAGTCCTTCTCGACCACGCGGCCGCGTGCGAGCTCGGCCGCCGCGACGATGGGGAACCACTGGCTGACGTACTCGACCGTGGTGCCCTGCAGCTCGCAGTAGGTCTTGAGGTACTTCTCGGCGAAGTCGTCCTGGCCGTTCAGCTTGAAGTGCAGGTACGATACCGCGCAGTCCGCCGAGCCGTCGCCCTGGCTGGCGTGGGCCCAGTCGCAGATGCACGCGGTGCCGTCCTCGCGGACGATCACGTTGGAGGGGACGAAGTCGCCGTGGCAGATCTTCTGGTGGTTGGGCATGCCGTCCAGACGCATCAGCAGGTCGTAGCGGGTGGACTCGTCCAGCACCTCCGAGACGGAGTCGATCATGCGCGTGTACTTGTCCTTCTGGCGGTTCAGCAGGTCGTTCCTGTGCTGGTGCACGTCGAGCTGGAGCTTCACGAAGTCCTTCATGACGTCGTCCAGCTTGGAGGGGTCCTCGTCCGCAAGCTCGCGCATGGTCTTGCCCGCGACCTTCTTGGTGACGAGTGCCCAGGAGCCGTCGACCTTGCTGACCTCGACGATCTGGGGAACGTCGATGCCGGCCTGGTCCGCGCGGGCGAGGTTCAGCGCCTCGTTGAAGACGTCCGCGGGCGGCTTCGTGGCGTTGAAGACCTTGGCGACGGTGTCACCGCAGTCGTAGACGACCTTGTTGTGACGGGTCCTGATGACCTTCTTGTCCTTGGGTAGTTCCATGGTGCAGTCATCTCCTCATCTTGCGTGTACGACAAGAAACGCTACTCGGAATCGCGGATGGTCAGGCCCTTGTCCTCGTAGGAGGTCGCAGGACGTCCGTAGTAGGCGTCCAGGTACAGGGACTTGATCTCGGCCACGAGCGGATAGCGCGGGTTCGCGCCGGTGCACTGGTCGTTGAATGCGTTGAGGGACATCTCGTCGAGCGTGTCGAGGAAGTACTTCTCGTCCACGCCGTAGTCGGCGATGGTCTTCTTGACGCCGATGTAGTCCTTCAGGTCCTCGATGCCCTGCATGAAGTTCTCGAACACCTCGTCGTCGTCCTTGCCGGTGAACCCGCAGAAGCGGCCCATCTCGGCGTAGCGCTTCTTGGCCTGCGGGTACTGGTACTGGGAGAACGTGCCCATGCGGGTGGGACGCTCGGCCGCGTTGTAGCGGGCGACGCGGGTGAGGATGACGGCGTTGGCCCAGCCGTGCGGGATGTGGTGATAGGCGCCGAGCTTGTGGGCCATAGAGTGGTTCACGCCGAGGAACGCGTTCGCGAAGGCCATGCCGGCGAGGCAGGAGGCGTTCGCCATGTGGTCGCGGGCCTCGACGTTGGTGGGCTCGCTGTAGGCGGTCGGCAGGTAGTCGAACACGAGCTTCGCGGCCTTCAGCGCGATGGCGTCGGTGTAGTCGGACGCCATGATGGAGACGTAGGCCTCCATGGCGTGGGTGAGGACGTCGATGCCGGAGGCGGAGGTGAGGCCCTTGGGCTGCGTCATCATGTTGTCGGTGTCGACGATGGACATGGTCGGCATGAGCTCGTAGTCCGTGATGGGCCACTTGATGCCGGTCTCGGCGTCCGTGATGATGGCGAACGGCGTGACCTCGGAGCCGGTGCCCGAGGAGGTCGGGATCGCGACGAACTTGGCCTTCTCGCCCATCTTCTTGAAGCGGTAGACGCGCTTGCGGATGTCCATGAAGTCGACGGCCATGTCGTCGAACTTCTCCTCCGGGTGCTCGTACATGGTCCACATGATCTTGCCGGCGTCCATCGCGGAGCCGCCGCCGATGGCGATGATCACGTCAGGCTCGAACGCGCGGAGCAGCTCCACGCCCTTCTGGGCGTCCTGCAGCTTCGGGTCGGGCGAGATGCTCCAGAAGCTGGAGTGGACGATGCCCATCTTGTCCAGGGGCTCCTCGATCTTCTTGGTGAAGCCGGACTTGTACAGGAAGGAGTCCGTAACGATGAAGGCACGCTTGCAGCCGTAGACCTCCTTGAGCTCGCGGAGGGCGACGGGCATGCAGCCCTTCTTGAAGTAGACCTTCTCGGGGGTACGGAACCAGAGCATGTTCTCACGCCTCTCTGCGACCGACTTGATGTTGAGCAGCTGGTGAACGTCGACGTTGCCGGAGAAGGAGTTGCCACCCCAGGAGCCGCAGCCCAGCGTGAGGGACGGCGTGAGCTGGAAGTTGTAGATGTCGCCGATGCCGCCCTGGGCAGCGGGGGTGTTGATGAGGATGCGGCAGGTCTTCATGGCGTTCGCGTGCCTCTGGACCTTCTCGGTCTCACGCGTGTCGATGAAGAGCGAGGAGGTGTGGCCGTAGCCACCGTCCGCGACGAGGCGGGACGCCTTCGCGAGCGCGTCGTCGAAGTCGCTCGCGCGGTACATGCCGAGGATGGTCGTGAGCTTCTCGTGCGCCCAGGGGTTGGAGGGCTCGACGGACTCGGTCTCGCCGATGAGGACCTTGGTCCAGGCGGGAACCTCGACGCCGGCGGTCTCGGCGATCTTGGTGGCGGGCTGGCCGACCATCTTCGCGTTGACGGCGCCGTTCACGATGACGGTGTTGCCGACCTTGTCGATGTCGTCGCCCTGCAGGAAGAATGCGCCGCGCTTCTGGAACTCGGCCTTGACCGCGTCGTACACGCCGTCGAGGACGATCACGTTCTGCTCGGTCGCGCAAATCATGCCGTTGTCGAACGTCTTGGACTGCATGATGGAGTTGACGGAGTTCACGACGTCGGCGGAGTCGTCGATGATGGCGGGGTTGTTGCCCGGGCCGACGCCGAGGGCGGGGGTGCCGGAGCTGTACGCGGCGTTGACCATGCCGGGGCCACCGGTCGCGAGGATGATGTCAGCCTCGGACATGAGGGTGTTGGTGGCGACCAGGGACGGCTTCTCGATCCAGCCGACGATGCCCGCGGGCGCGCCGGCCTCGACCGCGGCCTCGAGCACGATGCGGGCGGCCTCGGTGGTGCACTTCTTCGCGCGCGGGTGCGGGCTGATCATGATGGCGTTGCGGGTCTTCAGGCACAGCAGCGTCTTGAAGATCGCGGTGGAGGTGGGGTTCGTGGTGGGGATGACCGCGGCGACGACGCCGAGGGGCTCGGCAATCTTCGTCATGCCGTAGGCCTTGTCCTCCTCGATGACGCCACACGTCTTGGTGTCACGGTACTTGTTGTAGACGAACTCGGCCGCGAAGTGGTTCTTGATGACCTTGTCCTCCACGACGCCGTAGCCGGTCTCCTCATAGGCGAGCTGAGCCAGGGGGATGCGCTCCTTGTTGGCCGCAAGCGCTGCCGCCTTGAAGATCTTGTCGACCTGCTCCTGGGTGTACGTGGCGAACTTCTTCTGGGCCTCACGCATCTGGGCGAGCTTCTCGGTCAGCTCCTCGTCGCTATGGACGATGATGGCCGCGCCATCGTCGCGAGTTGGCTCTTCGACCTGCGGAGCTTTTGTCTCGGGGGCTTCGGACATGTCTTCTCCTTCTGTCTTGATACGCCCGAGACGCCTGAGTCACGGGCATACGTCGCCTTACGACTAGGCCAATTGTATTTGAGATGGAGATTTTTTGCTAAGTCGAATCGAAAACGTTTCCAGTCCACATCGTTTTGATGACGTTGGCCAGCGAATGATATTCATTTCGAGAACCGCGGAATGCCTGCGTGTTCGCCCTTCGCAGGTCGCAAGCGGTGTTAGCCGCCTTTGACATTTTTCTGAATACGGGGCGAGAAGAACCGCATACCAACAATTCGCATGGCGTATGCATCCGCGCAAAGCCCGTAATTGCGCGTGCACAACAAAAACGCATGTCCGGGCTAGGCCTTGTTCTCCCTGTCCACGAGGTCCGTCGCCCCATAGCGGCGGCGCAGGAGCGGCTTCTCGATCTTGCCGGTGGGGTTGCGCGGCACGTCCGCGAAGATGACCTTGCGCGGGCGCTTGTAGCGCGGAAGGCCCATGCAGAAGTCGTTGATGTAGTCCTCCCCCACCTTGCCGACGAACTCCGGCTTCAACTGCACCACCGCGGCGGCGATCTCGCCCAGGCGCTCGTCCGGAAGGCCTATGACCGCGACGTCCTGGATGGCGTCGCCACCGCTCATGAAGTCCTCTATCTGCACGGGATAGAGGTTCTCGCCACCGGTGATGATGACGTCCTTCTTGCGGTCGACGAGCCAGTAGAACCCGTCCTCGTCCTGACGGGCCATGTCGCCGGTGTGCAGCCACCCGTCCACGAGGGTCTCTGCGGTGGCGACGGGGTCCTTGTAGTAGCACTCCATCAGGCCCGGCCCCTTCACGCACAGCTCGCCGACGGCCCCCCGCTCCACAGCCTCGCCCTTCTCGTCCACGATCTTGCACTCCCAGCGGTAGCCGGGCACGCCGATGGCGCCCACGTGGTCGATGTTTTCCAGGCCAAGGTGCACGCAGCCGGGGCCCGTGGACTCCGACAGGCCGTAGTTGGTGTCGTACTGGTGGTTGGGGAAGACCTCCCTCCAGCGGCGGATGAGGCTCTTTGGCACGGGCTGCGCGCCGATGTGCATAAGGCGCCACTGGTCGAGGTGGTAGTCAGACAGCGTGACGGTGCCCTCCTCGATGGCGAGCAGGATGTCCTGCGCCCAGGGAACGAGCAGCCAGACGATGGTGCAGCGCTCGTCGGACACCGTCTTGAGGATGGTCTTGGGGCTCACGCCGCGCAGCAGCACGCCGCGGCCACCGACGGAGAGCGACCCCAGCCAATGCATCATGGCGCCGGTGTGATACAGCGGCGGTATGCAGAGGAAGACGTCGTCGTGCGTGGTCTTGTGGTGCACGGCCTCCATCTGGGCGGCCTGGGTGAGGCTCTGGTGGTGGTGCAGGATGGCCTTGGGAAAGCCCGTGGTGCCGGAACTGTAGTAGATGGCCGCGTCCTCGTTTTCCGAAAGCGGGATCATGGGGTCGGCGCTGGAGCAGAGCATCGCGAGCTCGCGGTAGCTCTCCGCCCACGTGGGGCAGTCGTCGCCCACGTAGAACAGCAGCCTGCCGCGCTGGATCTGCGGCACGATCTGCTCCACGCGGCCGATGAACTCCGGGCCAAAGACCAGGATGTCCGCGTCAGCCTTCTTTATGCAATACTCGATCTCGTCCGGAGCGTAGCGGAAGTTAAGCGGCACCACGGCGGCGCCGGTCTTGAGGATGCCAAAGTACAGCGGCAGCCACTCGATGCAGTTGTAGAGGAGAAGGGCCACCTTGTCGCCCTTGTGCACGCCTCGCGACAGCAGCAGGTTCGCAAAGCGGTTGGCCTGCTCGTCGAACACCTGCCAGGTCATCTCGCGGCGGAACGGCTCGTCCTCCGTGTTCTCGACCAGGTCGTACTCGCGCCACGTGACGTGGCGGTTCTCGCGCACCTCGGGGTTGACCTCGACGAGGGCGGTCTCGGTGGGATATGCGGCCGCGTTGTGACGCAGCATGTCGACGATGGTCAAGCTGTCCTCCTTGGCGAGCGTGGGCCGGGCCGCACGTGGCCCGCATTGCGATGGCGCCGGCGCGCCACCCCAACAGTCTAGACGTTATGCCATGCTTGACGTGTGCGATTGGGCGCGCAATATGCAACGCGGGCATGATGCGCCGGGCGCAGGACGTCGTCGCCGGGAGGCGTGACTTATCTACTTATTTATCTACCACTTATTCAAATGAACAAGTGCTTGAATAAGTTGGTATATAAGTGGGCGCAGGGCCTACTTCCTCGTCAGGCGATAGCGCTGCTTTGTGCTACGTGCGGGTTCTGTCGGCTCCAGGATGCCCTCGTCCAAGAGTTGACGAATGTACTTGTACACGGTTGCCCTCGACCTACCCGTACGATGCACGAGCTCCGTCGTGCTTACGGAGCTCTGCTGGCCCAGGATCGCCGTTATGGCCTGCCTGACCTGATCGCCTATGGGCATCGAGAGCTCGCTTTGCGTGACGCGGCGCCTTTGGAAGGTAAGCGAGAAGAACGCGATGGAATCCCGCGGGATTGGCTCCGGCATGAGCGCGTCGGCAAGCTCAGACTCTATCGTCTGGTAGCCTGTCCCGCGATTCTCAGCGACGAAGGAGCCGTCTCCGAACGGTGTGCTTTCGAGCAGGTTCGCAAGGTGCTGGTTTCGCGTCGAGCTGATGCCCGTCTTGCCGAGCGACCGGGTCGTCACGTTGCCGTATAGGCCCCCTGGGTTCAGGATTTCCAGTCTGTCCTGGTAAAGATCTATCTGAACCGGCGTGCCCAGCGACTGGGGGGAGTAATCCCTGTGCATGAGCGCGTTCACGATCGCCTCGCGCAGGGCTATCGTGGGGTAGTCTGGCACTTCTCGCCTGAAGGCGCCTTCGACGACGGCGCCTGTCCTCGTGTTTCTGTCTATGGCGGCAATGGCGTCCTGAACCACGTCGGGAATTGGCCCCACCATGGTCGCCGAGTCAACCAGGCGCTGGCCGGCGTTGCTGACGTCGGACTTCTGGGTTCCCGGGTAGCAGGCAAAGGCGACGCAAAGACGCGGGTAGAATTGCTGCGGATAATCGCCCAAGGCAAGGAGTCCCGCGAGCGTGGGGCGAAGCGCGCCGCGGGCATCGCGAGCGAGCACGCCTAGCTTGAGGAGCGCCTCGTTGTCTTCTAGGCGCGCGAAGTTTCTTGCATGCACCTTGCGCTCCCGAGCGAGAAGCCCTCGGATGGCATCGGGGTTGAGGTCGCCAATCGTTGCGCCTTCCGCTACGCACGCGTCGTACTGCGGCTGACGGTGCTCGTCGAGCAGGCGGTCGACCTCGTAGCTGGAGAGACGGAGGTCGCCGTCCCCCGTGCGGATGTACGAGCCCTGGTACTTGTTGCTTGTCTTGACATAGCACGGTTTGTCGGAAGGGCGCATCTCTGGAATGTTTGCCACAAGGACCGGCTTGCCCTCGAAAGGCAGAACCTGCACGTCAGGCCGCACGGGAGGCTCAAGGGCCTCCGCACATGTCTGCACAAGCGCGTCTTGGACGCTCTTGACGTCAAAGTCGTCCAGCGGAGTAAAGCCGTCCTTCTCGGATATTCCGCAGATGATGTAACCGCCCGAACCGTTTGAGAAGGCCGAGATGGTCCGGGGGATGTCCTTTGTGAGCGCACGGCGGGAGGACTTGACTTCATAAAGCTGCGTGTCGACCCCGATGGTCCTCATGAGCGCCACGATTTTGGCAAGGCGCTCTTCGGTCATCGGTTCGTATTCGCTCACAAGAGTCATGCGTCCCTCCAACCAGGTGAAAACTGCGTACACTTATTCAAGCACTTATCTACCACTTATTCAAGTGAACAAGTGCTTGAATAAGTTGGTATATAAGTGGGTGCGGAGGACCGGCTACGCCTCGAACTTGTCCACCATGCCGTCGCTCGAGGCCTTGAGGCTCTCGATCGCCTGGGGAATCTTGTCGAGCTCGTACGGGGTCATCTGGTAGACCCAGTTAAGCCAGTTGCGATACAGCAGGTTGGCGTGGGCGCGCCACGTGAAGAGCGGCTGCTGCTCGGGGTCGTCGTCCGGGAAGTAGTTCTCGGGGATCTTGATGGGCAGGCCCTTCTTGAAGTCGCGCCAGAACTCGTTGCTGAGGGTGTCTCGGCCGTACTCGAAGTGGCCCGTCACGTATATCTCGTGGAAGTCGCGCGTGGCGAGGAGGGCCGGGCCCGTCTTGAAGCTTTCCGACAGCACGTGGAGCTCGGGGTGCTTCGCGAGCTCGTTGGTGTCGATCGCGGCGTGACGCGAGTGAGGCATGTTGTGGACCTCGTCGAAGCCGTTCGTGAGGAAGCTGTACTCGTCGCACAGGCGCTGTGGGAAGACCCCGAACAGCTTGCTCCCCAGCTGTTTCTTGGGGATGCCGTACAGGTGCCAGAGCCCGGCGAGCGCGCCCCAGCACAGGTACATGGTGGAGAGCACGTGCTCTTGGCTCCAGTCGATAATGCGACAGAGCTCGTCCCAGTAGTCGACCTCCTCGAACGGCATCTGCTCCACGGGCGCGCCGGTGATGATGAGGCCGTCGTAGTTGTTGGACTTGAGCTCGTCAAACGTCTGGTAGAACTTCACGAGGTGGTCCTCGGGGGTGTTTTTGGACTCGTGGCTCGAGACGCGCATGAAGTCGCAGCTCACCTGCAGCGGGGATTTCGAGATGAGGCGCAGGATCTGGGTCTCGGTCTCGACCTTGGTAGGCATCAGGTTCAGGATCGCCACGGCAAGCGGGCGAATCTGCTGCTCGGTCGCGGCCTCCTCCTCGAGCGCGAAGATGCGCTCCTGGTGCAGGATCTTCTTGGCGGGAAGGCCGTCGGGAATATTGATGGGCATGTTCTTCTCCAAAGCAAAGCAGTTGCAAGACCGAGTTTACGCCCCTGGGCTGAGGCGTCCCGGTCCCCGTTCAGGCGGCCCGCCTTGGATCCGTCACGCAGTGGGGCCACCTTGCGTGACGCTAGCGCATTCGAAACGCCGTGCCGGCCGGCAACGCTTTGGCTTTTGCGAGCATACCGAACTCCCCCTCTACGTCCGCGGCCGCACGCCGCAGGACGCCTACTACCTTAGCAACTTTCCGGCTGGACGGGCGCGCGATTTGCGTGCCGCGGCTAGCCCTGCGAGCAGGCGCACTCAAGGGCGCTCACGATCGCCTTCCGCATGAGCGGAACGGGCATACACGGCGTTGTCTCCGGCAGGCGGCGCGCCTGCCCCGGCGAATACGGCACGTGCACAAAGCCGGCGCGAACCGTGGACCGGGACTTCGCGAGCGCATGAAGCGTCGAGAAGAGCACGGCGTTGCAGACGTAGGCGCCTGCGGTGTACGAGACCGCCGCGGGCACGCCGGCATCGGCCATGGCCTGCGCCATCGCATGGACGGGCAGCGTGGAGAAGTGCGCGTCCGGGGCGCCCTCCAACAGACGCGTTCCCCGTGGCCGCGCGCCGTCGTTATCGGGGATGCGCGCGTCCGTGTAGTTGATGCCCACGAACTCCGGCGTCACCTTAGCGCGACCGCCCGCCTGGCCAAGGCAGAGCACGATGGCGGGATTCTCGCGCTTGATCGCCGCAAGCACGGCAGCCGGCCCGCGGCTAAACGACACGGGGATTCGCTCGCAGACCACGGCGTGGCCCGCGATGGTCGCGGGGAGTGTGCTTGCCACCTCCCACGAGGGGTTCGTCCGCTCTCCCCCAAAGGGCTCGAAGCCCGTAACCAAGATCTTCTCCATACGCGTCACCTTTCCTGCGCTACAAACGCCCTTCCCGGCGAGGAGCCCGCGGCCAACGGGCCGCACGGGTCGGGCGACCCTTACGACGCCAGAGGCAGTGTACCTGCAAAATGGGCCAGCGCAGCACGGCGCTCGCGAGCCGAGAGGGGCGGTCTTGTGCTCAGGCAAGAACGTCGTGCGCCTGACCTGCGCAAATTGTGTGCGCACGCGCCGCCACGGGCGCATGTTGGTGCAAGATTCGCCCAGTTGGTGGATACTAGGGGTCATGAATAAGTCATTTGCCGAGCTCGGGCTAGACGAGCACATCCTCCGGGGCATTGACGCCCTGGGCTTCACCACACCAACACCCGTGCAGGAGCAGGCGATTCCGCTGGTTCTTGCCGGCCGTGACGTCATCGCGTCCGCACAGACGGGCACGGGCAAGACGGCGGCGTTCGCGCTGCCGATTCTGCAGCTTATCGCGCCGTACTCGCGTGCGGCGCGCGAGGAGCAGGATCGTCTTGCCAGCGCGGCCGACGTTGTCGAGCCGCAAGTCGACGCCCAGGCGACCCCAGCCGACGCGGCCAAGCCGCAGGTCGACGCGCTGGCGACCCTAGGCGACGCGCCAAGCGCAGGCGCGACGGACGAGAGTGCGCCGGACGCCGGAGATTCCTACGACGGCCCCGACGTGCTCGCGGACGACGCACCCGATGGCAGCGCCTCCGTTTCAGCCAAGGTGGACGCGGACGGCAACATCCGCCCCGCCCGCCAGCCTCGTCGTCGCCACCACAAGGCGGCGGCCAAGCCCGAGACCGCCCCGCAGGACGGCGCGCACGATGCGGACGGCACGCGCACGGCAGACGCCGGCAAGCCAAAGGCGGATGCAAAGCGCGGCCGCAAGCCGAGCACCGGCGGGAAGGCGGACAAGGCCCCTAAGTCCGAGGCCAGCCGCAAGGCGGACGGCAAGAAGCGCCGCCGCTCGCGCAAGCGCGGCCGCAAGAGCGACGCGAGCCTCGCGCCAAACCACAACGCCCACCCGTTTGGGCCGTTCGCGCTGGTAGTCACCCCCACGCGCGAGCTCGCGCAGCAGATCGAGGACGTCGTCTCCGTCGTGTGCGAGCAGACGGGCCAGACGGCCGTCGTCGTGATGGGCGGCGCGAAGCTCGACCAGCAGATCCGCAGGCTCGAGGCCGGCTGCGACCTTCTGGTTGCCACTCCCGGGCGCCTGCTCGACCTCATGGAGCACGGCCACCTGAGCCTCGCCGACGTGAAGGTCCTCGTGCTGGACGAGGCGGACCGCATGCTGGACATGGGCTTCTGGCCCAGCGTCAGGCGCATCGTCGCCGCGCTGCCCCGCGAGCGACAGACCCTGCTCTTCTCGGCCACGATCCCGTCCTCCATCAAGGGCACCGTGGACACCATGCTCAAGGACCCGGCCACGGTCGAGATCGCGCGCGTGGGGCAGACGGCCGACACGGTGGAGGAGCACCTGTGCCCCGTCACGCAGGGCCAGAAGCTGCAGCTGCTCGAGGCGCTGCTTCGGCGCTACACGCCGGAGCGCGTGCTTGTGTTCTGCCGCACGAAGACCCGCGTGGACGAGGTGGCGCAGATGCTCCGCCGCGGCGGCTTCAAGTGCGACCTCATGCACTCCGGGCGCAACCAGAGCGAGCGCGAGCGAGCGCTCAGGCGCTTCCGCTCCGCGGAGGTGCAGGTGCTCGTGGCCACCGACGTCATGAGCCGCGGCATCGACATTTCCGGGATCGACGCCGTCGTGAACTTCGACGTGCCCATGGACCCGGAGGACTACGTGCACCGCATCGGCCGCACGGGCCGCGCCGGGCACGAGGGCCTCGCGTTCACGTTCGTGGCGCCGGACGAGATCAGCCCCCTGCGCGAGATCGAGTATTTCACGAAGAAGCTCGTGCCCGTGTGGGACCTCGACGGCTTCGAGTACGACCCCGCGCGCATCGTGCCCAACCCCGGGCGCAGCACGTCCAAGCCCACGCGCAGCCTGTTCAACGGCTCGCGCGCACGCGGGCGCGGCATCCAGGGCGGCCGCTACGGCCGTCACTACTAAGCCGCGGCGCGCAACTAGACTGCATCCCGCAACCAGGCCGCGTCCCGCAACCAGGCCGCGGCGCGTCCCACAACCCACCAACCACAGGAAGGCCCATCGCATGAGGCAGCTTCGCCCATATCCCCAGGTAGTCGTCACGGCCAAGGCGGCCCGCTCGCTCAAGGGCGGCCACCCCTGGGTGTTTGAGGGAGAAGTGCTGCGCGTCGAGCCCGCACCCACGGACGGGCGTGCGGCCCAAAACGGGGACGTGGTGGACGTGGTGGAGGAGAACGGCACCTACCAGGGAACCGGGCTCCTCTCGCAGCAGAGCAAAATCCGCGTGCGCGTCGTGAGCAGAAACGCAAACGACCGCTTTGACGCGTCGTTCTGGTGTCGCAAGGTCGAGTGGGCGTGGGATCACCGCAAGGTCGCCATGGGCTCGCTCGCGCTGCCCGGGTGCGAGCCGGACACCAACTGCTGCCGCGTGATCTTTAGCGAGGCGGACGGGTTCCCCGGGCTCATCGTGGACCGCTACGAGGACGTGCTGGTATCGCAGGTGGGCACCGTGGGCATGCAGCTCTTGCGCCCCACCATCTACCCGCTGCTTGTGCAGGTGCTCCAGGCGGACGGCGTCGCCATCCGCGGCATCTACGAGAGGAACGACTCCCCCGCCCGCACGAAGGAGGGCCTGCCGCTCCACAAGGGCTTCTACGACTTTGCGGCGGCCGGCGCCGTGGCGGAGGGGCTGGACGTGCCGGCGCTCGCCGTGCCGGACAGCGCCCGCGTGCTCGCGCGCGAGAACGGCATCCTCTTCGACCTGGACATCGAGAACAGCCAGAAGACCGGGTTCTTCCTGGATCAGAAGTACAACCGTCGCGCCGTGCGCAGCATCGCGGCCGGCAGGCGCGTGCTCGACTGCTTCTGCCACGTGGGGCCGTTCGGCCTCAACGCGGCGGCCGGCGGCGCGCAGTTTGTGCGCTGCGTGGACGTGAGCCAGACCGCCATCGACCTCGCGCGCCAGAACGCCCAGGCAAACAACCTGGAGCTTGCACCCGATGGTAGCGAGCGCATGGCGTTTACCTGCGCAAACGTGCTCGAGTACCTGCCACGCCTGCGTCAGGACAAGCAGGCGCTGCGCCAGGAGGGTGGCCCGTTCGACCTCATCGTACTCGACCCGCCCGCGTTCACCAAGAGCCGCTCCACCGTGCGCAACGCGAGCCACGGCTACCGCGAAATCAACTACGAGGCCATGCGACTGCTGCCGCGCGGCGGCTACCTCGCCACGTGCAGCTGCAGCCACTTCATGACGCGCGACCTTCTGGCCAAGGCGATCGCCGAGGCCGCACACCAGGCAAACGTTCAGCTCAAGCAGGTGGAAGAGCGCCAGCAGGCGCCAGACCACCCAATCCTCTGGGGCGTGCCGCAGACGCACTACCTCGACTTCTTCATCTTCCAGGTAATCTAGGCTGCACGCAAGGCGCCTGCGCCCGCACGCCGGGCACTTCTCCCGCACGGCGCAAGCCCGGCGGCGCTGCCACCGGTGCTACTCCTCGAAGTCCTCCGCGAGCACGCTCGTAAGAATGTTGATGTCCAGGTTTCCGCCGCTGATCACCAGCGCCACGTTCTTGCCGCCCACGCGCTCCGGGAACTCGCGCACCGCGGCCACCACCATGGCGCTCCCCGCCTCGACGGACAGCTGCTCGCGCTCGATCATGAACTTGAACGCGGAGCGAATGCTCTTCTCGCTCACCACCACGATGTCGTCTATCAGGCTCGGCAGCATGTCGAAGGCAATCTCGCCGATGCCGCCCACGATGGCCTCGCACACCGTGTCGCCCTTCGTCGGGAAGCGGTTGTAGCACACGTTGTCGCGGATGGAGTCCACCATCGCCGGGCAGGCCGCCGTCTGCACGCCCACGATGCGCACGTTGGGGTTGATGGACTTTGCGGCCACGGCGATGCCCGTGCACAGACCGCCGCCGCCAATGGGCACCACGATCGTGTCGACGTCCGGGTTCTGCTCCATGATCTCGAGGCCGATGGTCCCCTGGCCCGCGTACACGCGCGTGTCGTGCTCAAACGGGTCCACATAGAACATCTCTGCGCGGTCGATGTAGTTGATGCCCAGCGTCAGGGCGTCGTCGTAATCCGCGCCCAGCATCATCGAGCGCGCGCCGTAAAACCGGATGCGGTCCGTCTTCGCGTGCGGCGTGCCCAGCGGCACCACCACGGAGCAGTCCGGGATGCCCAGCACGTGCGCCGCGATGGCCACCGCCACGCCGTGGTTTCCCGTCGATACCGTGCCCACGCCGTGGCGCTTCTCGTAGTCAGACAACTGCGAGATGGTGTTCAGTGCGCCGCGAATCTTGAAGCTCTTGCCCAGCTGCTGGCTCTCGAGCTTGAACTGGTAGTTGCGATCCGCATAGTCAAGGTAGATGGACTGCTCAAGTGGCGTCACGCGCGCCCACGGGCTGATTCTCTCGCGCGCGTCGCGCACGTCCTGCGCATCGAACCACTCTTTCATCCAAACCCCTTCGTCGCGTGCACAAAGCTAAAAGAAAGATAGCGGATATCCGAGAAGAACGAAACCTCTGGTACCACGGAATGTGCCTATTGTTCGCCAACGGACGGATCGCCGCCCGCGTCGCCGGCGTCCGCCACACGCGCCGCAGCCTTGCGCGCCGCGCGCTTCGCCCGGAAGAACTCGCGCAGCACCGCCGCGCACTCCCCCTGCAGCACGCCAGGCGTCACCCCGAACTCGTGGTTCAGCCGAGGATCGTGGCTCACGTCGTACAGCGTCCCCAGCGCACCGCCCTTTGGGTCCGACGCGCCATACACGCAGCGGTCCACGCGCGCGTTCACCATGAGCCCGGCGCACATGAGGCACGGCTCCAGCGTCACGTACACGGTGCAGCCCGTCAGGCGCCAGCGCCCCAGCGCGCGCGACGCGTCCACCATTGCCTTGAACTCCGCATGCGCAGAGGGGTCCTCATCCAGCTCGCGGCGGTTGTGGGCGCGCGCCACCACGCGACCGTCGCACACGACGACGGCTCCTATGGGCACCTCGTCCTCCGCGGCCGCCGCGCGAGCCTCTTCGAGCGCCAGCCGCATGAAGCTCTCGTCCAAGGTGCCGGCCTCTGCCACGGGCGCCACGTCCTTCTCGTCCACCACCGCATCCTCGCTTACGTTTTCGAACCTTATGCGTTAGGATATATCCACTTGACCACGGAGGGATGGCAGAGTGGTTGAATGCAGCGGTCTTGAAAACCGCCGTGCGGGTTCCCGTACCGAGGGTTCGAATCCCTCTCCCTCCGCCATTGTCACGCCGCCCGGCACTGCCGGGCTTGCAACGGGGCGCCGTCCACCACGGACGACGCCCCGTTTTTTTCTTGCATGTCCCTTGCGCCACGCAAGCGTTGTTACCATGCGGGTGCAGGGCTAAAAGGCCGCCTAGGCGAGAAGTGCCTTCACGGTCTGCTCGAGGTCGGCCGCGGTCAGCTTGAACTCCTTCTGCAGCCAGTCCATGGTGCCCACCTGGCCGAAGCTCTCGACAACACCGTGGCGCTTGAACGGCACGGACACGCCGGCCTCCATGAGCGCGGACGCGCATGCGTCGCCCAGGCCGCCAATGACGCCGTGGTTCTCGAACGTGACGACGGCCTTCTTGCCGGCAGCCTCGCTCAGAAGCAGGTCGACGTCGAGCGGCTTCGTGCAGAACATGTCGATGACCTCGGTGGAGATGCCCTGCTCGTCCAGGGACTTCGCAGCCTCCATCGCGTCCTTCAGCAGCTGGCCCTGCGAGACGACGAGCACGTCGGTACCCTGCTTGATGACGTTGCCCTTGCCGAGCTCAAACGTCGAACCCTCCGCGTACACCTTGAACGAAGCCTTGCGGCCGGCGCGCACGTAGTTGATGCCGGGCGTCTTCGCGAACTCGCGTACGATCCAGGCCATCTGGACGGGGTCAGCCGCGTCGCACACGACGGCTCCGGGGATGGTGCGCATGAGCGCCATGTCCTCCCAGGTGGTGTGGGTGCCGCCGTTTGCGCCCACCGTGAAGCCGGGGTCGGAGCCCCAGATGTTGATGGTGTTGTGCGCGTAGCCGCCGGACAGGTAGACCTGGTCGAAGGCACGGCGCGTCGCGAACGGGCCGAAGGTGTGCACGAAGGGAACCAGCCCCTCGGAGCTCATGCCAGCCGCGGTGCCCATCATGTCCTGCTCGGAAATGCCCATCTCGACGAAGTGGCCGGGGCACTCCTTCTGAATCTTGAGCGTGCCGGAGGCGCCACCGAGGTCTGCCTCGAGCATGTACACCCTGTCGTCGTTCTTGATGACATCGATGAGGGTGTTGTTGAAGGCGTCGCGATACGGGGTGCCTGCGGCGCCGAAGTCCTCTGCGAGCTTGAACATTACGCCTCACCCCCTTCGATCTCCTCGTTGAGCTTCTTGATCGCCTCGTCTGTCGCGGCGTTGATCTCGTCGTTGTTCCACTTCATGGAGTGGTTGGACTCGGCCTTCTCGAAGTAGGGGATGCCCGCGCCCTTCACGGTGTCGAGCACGATGCAGTTTGCCGACTTCTTGTTCTGCTTCGCCTCGGTGATGGCCGCGTCCACGGCGACGATGTCCTGGCCGTCGACCCTCTGGGTGTTGAAGCCGAACGCGCGCATCTTCTCGGCGATGTCGAACGGGTTCATGACGTCCTTCGTCCAGCCGTCGAGCTGGCGCTTGTTGTCGTCGATGAACACGATGAGGTTGTGCAGCTTGTTCGCGGCCGCAAACTGGAAGGACTCCCAGCACTGTCCCTCGTTGAGCTCGCCGTCGCCCACGAAGAGGTACGTGTAGGCGTCAGAGCCCTTCTTGTCGAGCGCGAGGGCGATGCCCACGGCCTCGGAGGTGCCCTGGCCAAGCGAGCCGGTAGTGGCATCGATGCCAGGAGTCTTCAGGCGGTCGGTGTGGGACGGAAGCCTCGTGCCGCCGTCATTCAGGGTGTACAGCCACTCGGTCGGGAAGAAGCCGACCTCGGCGAGGGTGGAGTATGCCACGGGGCCAGCGTGACCCTTGGACAGGACGATGCGGTCGCGCTCCTCCCACTTCGGGTTCTTGGGATCGTACTTCATCTGCTTGCCGTAGAGGACCGCATAGGCCTCGACCAGCGAGAGGGACCCGCCGACGTGGCCGTAACCACGGTGCTGGAGCATCGCGACTACGTCACGGCGCACCTTGGCCGCAAGCAGCTTGATGTCGTTGTACTGCTTTTCTTCCACTTGCACTCCTTTGCTCTTCTCATAAAACGGCCAGGCGCCTTGGGTGCCTGGCCTTGAAAGCGTCGCTATCCGAGGTGGGCCTTAAGCTTCTCCTCGAGCTCGTTCTTGTCGAGGATGTTCTTGAGGACGATCTTCTTGTCGTCGGGGATGTTGTTGACGAAGTCTGCGAGGTCGCCGCCTACGACGAACAGGTCCGCAGCACCCTCGTGGATATCGGAAATCGTGGAGTGGTCAACCTCGATCTCGGGGTGACCGAGCTTCTTGACGACCTCCTCGGTGTTCATGTGGACAATGAGGCTGGAGCCCAGACCAGATCCGCAGCAGCACAGAATCTTGTGGATAGCCATCTTGCATTCTCCTTTTTGAGAACCTTCGCCGCCCCTGTGGCAACGAAATGGATTTGAAACCTATCTTACCCGTTGCGGATGCGATGGCGAGCGGCTGCCGCCTGACGCCATCGAGCCACCGCAAAGCGCGAAAAAAGGGCCGGAGACCTGAGGTCCCCGGCCCCGAAAGCTCGCGAGAGCTAGAGACGCTTTACCGAACGCACCGGCAGACTACGCCTCCTTGGCCTCCTTCTTGGGAGCCACGAAGTTGTAGATGATCGGCAGCAGGTAGAGCACGACGCAGATGATGACCAGAACGGCGCCACCAGCGAAGTGGACGAGGTTGCCGAACACGATGCCCAGCCAGGAGAAGTCGGCGTCGGAGAAGGTGGTTCCGGTGTAGCCGAGGTTCGTGAAGACGGGCATGCAGATGGCGGGAAGGAAGGTGATGAGCAGGCCGTGAGCGAATGCGCCGGCGATGCAGCCCTTCAGGCCACCCTCGGCGTTGCCGAAGACGCCTGCGGTAGCGCCGCAGAAGAAGTGAGGAACGACGCCGGGAAGGATGAGGGCGACGGGGATGGCGGCGTTGACGCCCACGAGGATGAGCAGGCCAACGATGCCGCCGACGAACGAGGACAGGAAGCCGATGATAACGGCGTTGGGAGCGTAGGTGAAGGCGACGGGGCAGTCCAGGGCGGGCTTGGCGCCGGGGACGAGCTTGTCAGCGATGCCCTTGAAGGCGGGGACGATCTCGCCGATGATCAGGCGGACGCCGGACAGGATGATGTAGACGCCACCAGAGAAGGACAGGCCGGCGGTGATGCACCAGACGATCCAGTTCGTCGTGGTCTCCTGGTTGTAGTTCAGGAGGACGCCGAGGTGGGAGTAGGCCTCGTTCGTGGGGTCGACGTTGAGGATGCCGCGGGCGACGGCAACGCCGGTCACGATGAGGAACAGGAAGAACATGGTGATGCCGATGGAGACGGTGGTGTCACGCAGGAAGATGAGGCGCTTGGAGAAGTTGATCTCCTCGGTGCTCTTGCGGTTGGGGTCCTTGGCGAAGAGCTTGCCGATCACGCCTGCGAACCAGTAGCCGATGCCGCCAAAGTGACCGAGCGCGATCGCGTCGCCACCGGTAACCTTGCGATAGGTAACCTGGCAGTAGGCAGGGGACAGCACCATGATGAGGCCAAGGATGCTGCCAGCCGCGATCCACAGCGCGGGACCGGTGAGGCCGCCGGCGCCACCGAGGATGACGGTGAGCATGCAGGCCATGTACAGGGTGTGGTGACCGGTCAGGAAGATGTACGGCATGCGGGAGAAGCGCGCGAGGACGATGTTGAGAACCATGCCGCAGGCCATGACGATGGCGGAGTCGGAACCGAAGTTCTTCAGTGCGTCAGCGACGACCGCCTCGTTGTTGGGAACGACGCCCTGCATGTTGAAGGCGTAGTTGAAGACCTGGCCGAAGGCCAGCAGCGAATCGGACTGCAGGAACGAAGAGCCTGCGCCAAGGACCAGGAAGCCCACGATTGTCTTGATGGTACCCTTGAGCACGTCCTCCGCCGGCTTGCCCTGAAGGACAAGGCCGAGAAGGGCGAGCAGACCGACAAGAATTGCCGGCGTAGACAGAATGTTGACAATAAACCCAAGTACTGCCATGATTCCCCCTTTTTAACTCGTACTTACTTACAGTTCCCTACACCAACTCCCAGCCGTCCTCGTTATGCAGCAGGGAAATTGACGAACAGGCTATACACGTCGTCCGCCGCCTCGGCGGTTGCGACCTTCTCGATGTTCGCGGGGTCCGCGAACATGCTGGCCAGAATCCTCATGACGTCGATGTGCGAGTCAGAGTCCTCTGCGGCCAGGGTGACGAGCACGCGGCACGGCTCGCCCTTCTTGAACTCGACGCCCTTGCGGACGACGGTGACGGCAAGCTGCTTCTTGATCGTGCCCTGCTCGGGACGCGCGTGCAGCAGCGCCAGATCGGGAACCAGGACGAAGTAGGGGCCAAGCTCCTTTGCGTTCTGGATGATCCCGTCGATGTACTCGGGCTTCACATAGCCGCCGTCAACGAGGGGCTGAACCGCCACGTGGACGGAATCCTCCCAGTCCTTGCAAGAGTCGACAATCTGAACGTTCTCGCGCTTGAGCATGTCCGACATAGTGAGCGCCATGTGAACTCCTTCGTTTCCGTGTGGACGAAATATGAAGGCATCATAATTCCTTGGAAGCCATTTTCGTTTCATCCTGCACGCTTCTTAGAACGTCCATATTCTATTCCAGATTTTTCCAGATTTTCAACTAAGTTTTTCCAGTTTCTTCCGCTTGTTCCAAGTTTGTTCCAGCTTTAAGCTGTAGGTGTCGTTTTCGTGTCTCTGGTAGGCGGCACGTTACCATTCATGGGGCTTCCAGAGAGGCAGGTGTCCCTTGTTCCGAGGCGAGCGTCGCGCAAAGATTCTTGACCTTCTCGACCAGTACGGTCGGGTCGAGGTCGATGACCTTGCGTCGCGCTTTGGCGTTGGGGTGGACAGCATCCGCAAGGACCTGCAGGCGCTTGCGAAGGAAGGCAAGTGCAACCGCGTGTACGGTGGCGCCACGCGCATTGGCGAGAAGGACGAGGCGCCTTCGCAGCAACCCCCTCATGTCACCACGCAAAGCGCTGTCCCCCACATGCCCGCCACCCCGCTCAGCGCGGAGGACGCCGGCAGGCTGGCCGTCGCAAAGAGGGCCTACCTCGAGATTCACGACGGCGACTCCATCTTCCTCGACATATCGCGCACGAACACCTTCCTCGCAGACCTCATCGCCCGCGGCGACAAGCAGGTCATCGTCACCACCAACATGATCGAGGTGCTGCAGAAGCTCTCGAACCTGAAGCACGTCACGGCCCTCGGCACGGGCGGCTACCTCAACGTCCAGCTCAACGGCTTCGTCGGCGACACCACCATCAGCATGCTCGAGCCACTGCTCTTCTCGAAGGCGTTCATCGGAGCCAGCGGCGTCAACCTGGACCTCGCGGCAGTCACCTGCAACAACATCGACAGCGGCTCCGTAAAGGAGCGCGTCATCCACAACGCGTCCTACAAGTTCCTGCTAGCGGACGCCAGAAAGTTCCAGGTCAAGGGCCTGTTCCGCTTTGCCTCGCTCAAGGACTTCTCCGCCGTGGTCACGGACTCCAAAGACCCCGCCGTGCTCGACTCCCTGCGCCGCATGGGCATGCCCACGTACCGCGCGCTCCCCCTGTAGCGCCCGGGGCGAGAAGAACGAGGGCCCGCGCTCGGCAGGCCCTCGTTGGAGACACCCTTATGTTGGCAACACTCTTATATATGTGCGCGCCGGCATATACGTGCGCCGGTACGACATCCGGCGGCTCCTACGCGCGAAGCGTCGTGCGGCCGTAAGCCTTCTGCCAGTTGGCGGTGAACTCGTCCACCGCAATCTTCACGCCAGGGTGGCCGATCATGTTGTACGCCACGTCCACCGGCAGCGTCACGGCCTGCATGCCCGCCGCAATCAGCGTGTGCACCTGGTCCGTGTTCTTGAACGAGGCGCCAAGCACCTTCGTCTTGGAGTTCTGCATCGCGAGCATGTCCACCAGGTCGCACACGTCTTGCATGCCGCCGCCGTAGTTGCACATGCGGTTGACGTAGGGCGCAAGGTACTCCGCGCCGTTGTGCGCTGCCATGAACCCGGCGTCCGCGCTGTAGATCGAAGTTGCCAGGCACTGGATGCCCTCGGACTCCAGCTGCTTGATGGCCCTGAGGCCGTTGTGGCTCACGGGAATCTTCGGGCACATGTTCTTGGGCCTGAGCGATGCGATGAAGTGCGCCTCGTCCAGGATTCCCTGCAGGTCCGTGGAGACCACCTGCATGAAGATCTTCTGCTCCGGGGTGAAGTAGTCGATTATCTTCTGGACAGCAACCAGCGGGTCCTCGCCGGTCTTCGCCAGGATGCTCGGGTTCGTCGTGACGCCCTGCACGTTCAGGATCTGGTCAAGATCCTTTATCGCATCGATGTCCGCGGTGTCGAGGTAGAGCTCGAAGTCGTCCATGGGACCCTCTTTCTTTCGTTTGTCTTTCGTCTTGCCTGTGCCTTCGACCCCATTCTATATTGCTTGTAATCGTTTTGTGCTAGGTTTCAAGGGTAATTTTCGTATAGCTTTACCTGCGTTTTTCTCGCCCGTTCCTCTATTTCTGCTATATTTTGTCTGCACATGTTTATCGTTTTCTATCGTTTTTTATCGAGGTGTCATGTTCGCGCGAGAAAGACAGGACGCCATAGTCGCACTCGTTTCGCAGCGCGGGCGCGTCACGGTGTCGGAGCTTGCGGAAAACTTCCGCGTCACGCCGGACTGCATCCGCAAGGACCTGCGTCGGCTTGACGGGGAGGGCATGCTGCGGCGCGTGTACGGCGGCGCCACCAGCGTCGCAACCGCCCCAGAGCACGACCTGCGGGGGCGTCTGGGCGTGAGGCTAGAGCAGAAGCGCGCCATCGCGCTCAAGGCGTGCGAGCAGATCGTCGACGGCGAGACCATCTTCATCGACATCTCCACCACGACGCTCGCGCTCGCCCGCCTGCTGGCACAGGGCCACAGGCGCTGCGTCGTGGTATCCAACGGAATCGACGCCCTGCAGGCGCTCTCCGCAAACGAGGGACTCACGGTCATCGGCACCGGCGGCAACGTCAACCGCGAGTTCAACGGGTTTTTGGGCGCCGCGACGTGCGCGATGCTCGAGCCCATCAGCTTTGACAAGGCGTTTTTGGGCGCGCTGGGCGTCGACCTTTCGCGAGGTGCCGTGAGCACGTTCGATATGGACGACCGCATCGTGAAGCAGACGGTCATGCGCAACTCCGCGCATCGCTTCCTTCTGGCAGACAGCAGCAAGTTTGGCGTGCGGGGCACATATCGCTACGCAAGCCCCCAAGAGTTTGACGCGGTGTTTATGGAAAGGGAAGATCCCAAGCTCAGGGCCCTTGCGAAGGTCAAGGGAGCACGTTTGGCGTAGCGTCCGGAAACGCTTTCGCACACTGCGCGCACCCCCTTGCCGAAGACGTTTTTCCGCTCGCAAGACCAACGCGCCCATTCTGGGTATACTCTGCCTACAGACTAACCTCCCACAGGAAGGACGCCTCATGCCGCTTGCCATTGTCATCATCGCGATCGTGGTCGTGCTTGCGCTCTGGTTCATCTCGCTCTACAACGGGATCGTCCAGAAGGACAACCGCTGCGACAACGCCTGGCAGACCATCGACGCCCAGCTGCAGCGCAGGAACGACCTCATCCCCAACCTGGTGGAGACCGTAAAGGGCTACGCCGCGCACGAGTCCAAGACGCTCGAGGCCGTGACGCAGGCGCGCTCCGCCGTCATGAGCGCCACCACGCCCGAGGGCAAGATGGAGGCCTCCAACATCCTGAGCGGCACCCTGAAGTCGCTGTTTGCCGTGGCCGAGGCATACCCCGACCTCAAGGCAAACACCAACTTCCAGCAGCTGCAGGCAGAGCTCTCCGAGACGGAGAACAAGATCGTCTACGCGCGCCAGAGCTTCAACGACTGCGTGCTGGAGTACAACAACGCGATCGAGACCTTCCCCGGCAACATCGTGGCCGGCTCCAAGTTCAAGATGCGCCAGGGCTTCGAGGTGACGGACGCCTCCGTGCGCCAGGCGCCGCAGGTCAAGTTCTAGCGCCAAAGTCGCAGCGCCAAAGTCGCAAAGAGCTTTCCCCAAGGGGAGAAGGACGAGTCGTCACGGCCGTTCTTCTCCCCTTTTTGCACGCGGTTTTGTGCACCTTGCATTCTGCTTGCACTACCGTTGCAGAAACCTGCCCGTTCGCGTGTACAATACGTACGGTTTTCATGGCTCGCCCCACGGGCGGGCGCATCTGCAGTCTACGAGAAGGGTCATTGATGAAACCTCGACCTCACAGTCGATGACCCTCGGGCGTGCCCAGTTGGTAGCGCCGGAGGGTGGTTCTGGAGTCGCCGCGCCGCGCTTCCGGCGCGCTGCATACCAACTAAGGAGCATGCATGATCTATCTGTCCCAGATGCTGGGAAATCCCGTTTACGACCTCGACGGCGAGAAGATCGGCAAGGTCAACGACCTTGGCATCGCCACGGGCGAGGTGTTTCCGCGCGTGACGGCGCTTGCCGTGGAGGGTCCCGGCAAGACGCCGCTCATGATCAGCTGGCGCAAGTACGTGGACTCGTTCGACGACGACAAGGTTCAGCTGAAGGTGGTCGCGACCGACATCAGGTTCTCGTACCTGCAGCCGAACGAGGTCCTCGTGGCGCGAGACCTCCTGAACAAGCAGATCGTCGATACGCGCGGCCTGCGCGTCGTGCGCGTGAACGACTTGAAGCTGAGCGACACGAGCTCTTCTCAGCTGCGCCTTCTGGGCGCGGAGGTGGGCGTCCGCGGGCTGCTGCGCTCGCTGTCCCCCGGCTTCGAGCGCGTGGTGCTGAAGATTTCGCGGGCGCTGGGAAAGCCCATCCCCGAGAAGATCATCGCGTGGAACTACATGGACCTGCTGGACAGGGACCTTTCCAACGTGAAGCTGTCCGTCTCGCACAAGACGCTGGACGACATGCACCCCGCGGACATCGCGGACATCCTGGAGCGACTTGACCCGCGCCTGCGCGGCCAGGTGTTTGCGCAGCTGGACGACGAGCAGGCCAGCGAGACGATGGCCGAGTTCGACGACGATGCCATGGCCGCCGAGATCATGGGCGACATGGAGGAGACCGACGCGTCGCGCATGCTGTCCGAGATGGACCCGGACGACGCGGCCGAGCTTGTGAGCGAGCTGGACTACGACAAGGCCGAGAAGCTGCTGCGCCTGATGGGCGTGAAGGAGCAGAAGGCCATTCGCCAGCTGCTGGGATACCGCGAGGACACCGCGGGGCGCATCATGACGTCCGAGGTGGTGTCGCTTCCGGAGGACGCGACCGCGGCGGACGCCGTCGAGAAGCTCCGCAACCTGGAAGACGACTTCGAGACCGTCTATTACATCTACCTGACGGATGACGAGGGCCGCCTTTCCGGCGTCGTAACGCTGAAGGCGCTCGCGATCGCGAACCCCACGGACCGGCTTTCCGCCATCGCGATCGACGACGACCTCATCACCGCGAGTCCGGACGAGGACCAGGAGGACGTGGCGGAGGACATAGCAAAGTACAACCTGGTGGCGCTACCCGTCGTGGACGACAACAAGCGCCTGCTGGGCATCGTGACCGTAGACGACGCGCTCGACGTGCTGGAGGACGAGCACGCGGAGGACCTGCGCATCGCCGGCGCCACCACGAGCGACTCCGACGACCACCGCAGCCTCGAGGGCCTGGTCTGGCTCATGCGCAACGAGGCGTGGTTCTTCTTCTGGATGCTGGGCGCAGCCGCGCTGACCGCGTTCTTCTCGCCCACCCTGGGCGCCGCGAACGCGCTGTTGCTGACGACGTCGCTCCCCGTGGCCGTGATCGCCGCGAGCGACGCGGCCAGCTACGCGACGAGCTCGTTCTTGGAATACGACCCCGACGACGAGGACGCGCCGTCCACCCTGGGCTTCGTGCTGAAGGGGCTGGGGCTGGGCATCGTGTTCTCCGCGCTGGTGGGCCTTGTGGGAATGGCGCTCGTCACGAGCGTGCTTGGCAACGCCGTGGGGGCGCTCGCCGCGACGTCCAAGGGCGTGAGTGCCGCCGTCGTGAGCATCCTGATATCTTTCATCAGCATTCCCGTCTATCTCGCGGTGTTGAGGAAACGCGACGAGAAGAACCTGGAGACCTCGGGCATGACGCTTTCCCTGGTCGCCATGACCATCGCACTCGTGGTGTTTGCGGTTGTCTGCTGCATCCTTTTGGGCGTCTGGGGCGCATAGCATGGCGGGCAAGACGGACGCGCGCAGGAAGGCGCAGCTGGCAGCCATACTCGCGTCCATGGGGCCGGGGCTCCTGACCGCGTTTGCGGGAAACGACGCCGGCGGCATCGCGACGTACTCCACCACGGGCGCAACCTACGGGCTTGGCATGATCTGGACCGTTCCCATCATGTGCCTGCTGCTCATTGTGGTGCAGGAGACCGCGGCCCGCATGGGCTGCGCCACGGGAAAGGGCTTCGCGTCGCTCATTCGCGAGCGCTTTGGCGTGCGCGTGAGCGCCGTGGCGATGCTCTCGCTTATTGTGTCGAACTTTGCCGTCACGCTTTCCGAGTTTGCGGGCATCGCCTCTGGCATGCAGCTGTTTGGCGTTCCCCTGCAGGTGAGCGTGCCCGTAAGCGCCATCGTGACGTGGATGCTCGCCATGAGCGGCTCGTATCGTAGGATAGAAAAGGTGCTCCTTGCGCTGAGCTGCGTCTTTCTGACCTACATTGCAGCTGGCTTCCTGGCGAAGCCGGACTGGCTCGCCGCGCTGCACGACACCGTGGTGCCCAGCTTCTCGAGCGACCCGCATTACGTGTCGCTTCTGGTGGCGAACATCGGCACCACTATCTCGCCGTACATGATCTTCATGGTCTCGAGCAACGTGGTGGAGAAGAACCTGGACGCGAGCGACATCCCCGGCCAGCGCGTGGACAACATCTCGGGCGCGGTTGCGGCAGAGATCGTTACGTGGTTCATCATCCTCACCACGGGAACGGTCCTGTTTCCCGCGGGAATCAAGATCGAAACCGCCGCGGACGCCGCGAAGGCGCTTGTGCCGCTCGCGGGGCGGTACTCGTCTCTCCTGTTTGCGATTGGCCTGGTAGGGGCCTCGTTCCTCGCGGCATGCGTATTGCCGGGCATCACCGCGAGCGCGGTGTGCGAGGCGTTTGGCTGGGAGCGCGGCGCGGACCGCACGTGGCGCGAGGCGCCGGTCTACCGCGGCATCATCACGGCCATCACCATACTTTCCGCCGTCATCATCATGATTCCCAACGTAAGCCTGTTTGGCATCATGATGGTGTCGCAGGTCATCAACGGCGTGATGCTTCCCATCCTGCTGGCATGCATGGTGTTTATCGCAAGCGACCGCCACGTGATGCGCGGACACGCAAACGGGCGCGCGTGGAACGTCCTGACCTGGCTCACGATCGTGGCGGTGACCGTGTTCACCATCGTCATGTTCGTGCTGCAGGCACTGGGGTTCTAGCAGGCTGCAAGACCGCGACGCCCGCTGCTTGCGCTACTTGCTGGCCTTCTTGTACTCGTCCATGAACGAGCCAAACATGCTCCCCATCTTGCCCAGCTCCTTGCCGACGGCACGTGCCGCGGCGTCCGAGGTGCTCTTCTTCTTGTTTGCGGGCTTTGCGGGCGCCTTCTTTGCCGCAGGCTTGCTTGCGGTTGCCTGCCTTGCGGGCTGCGACTTTGTGGCGGCCTGCGCGGTGGCAGCCGCATCGGCCGCGGGAGCCGCGTTCTTCTCGCCCTCCGGCGCGTACGTCTTGATGGAATCGGCGCGCTGCTCGCGCTCGTCTTGCGACATGCGCAGCGTCGCGGGCTCGCTGGGAGCAGAGATGCTCACGTCTGCCGCCTGCCTTGCGGGAAGCTGCTCCTGTGGGGCCTCTTCCTGCGCGGAATCGGCGCGGGCGTCGTCGATGGCGCGCTTTGCCTTGCCAAGCGCACGGCCAAGCGCAAACGAGCCCTTGTCCACGGCGACTGACGCGGCGGCCCCGGCCTTTCTTGCGGTCTTCTTGCCAGCTACCTTTGCCTTTGCGTAGCCCTCGCCCGCGACGGCGGCCGCGCCACCGCTGAGCTTGAGGGTGGCTGCCTTGGGGTCAACGATCATGTAGCCCTTGCCGTAGCCGCGGACCATGTCCGCGGGAATCTCGAGCGAGCCCACGAGCGACTGCGCGACGCTGCCATCGCCCACGCAGAACTTTTGCACCCTGCCCGTCTGCGCGTCGAACACGGCATTGTTGACGTAGCCAAGGTCCTTGCCGTCCGACGTGCGGGCGTCCATACCGGTCCACATGATGCACGCGTCCCAGTCGATCCCCAGGCGCTCGCGCGCGCGATCGTCCACGCCGTCGCGCTCGTCCGTGAGCAGAAGGCCCCTCTCGATCACGCCAAACGCGTCGCGCGCCATGAAGAAGTCCGGGCGCTTGACCATGCCGACGACGTCCGGGCGCTTGACGGTAAAGCCGATGACGCTCATGCCGTCCGGCGAGAACACCGCCATGTGGACCTTGCCGAGCTTGGAGTACTTCTCCTCGCCCTTGCGGGTCTTCTTGCGCTTGAACACCTTAAGACCGACGACGTCTGCGACGCGAAGCATCGAACCAACCTCCATGCGGGCTGCGCCGTACGGGCGCCGCACCCTAACGCAACGGGCGTGGTGCAGGGTGCACACCACGCCCGACTTCCCGTACGTTTGGACGAGAAGGGCTACTCCTCGGCGTTGCCGTCCACAACCTCTACGTGGACGCCCTCCGCCTGGGTCTCGCTTGCGGGAGCGGCGGCGTCGGTTGCGGTGACGACCTTGTCCGCGGCGGTGTTGACGACGTCCTGCACCTGGGATGACGTGGTGGTCACCGCATCGGACAGCGAGTCGCGCAGCTGCTCCATGCGCTCGCGCGCGAGGTCGACCTTCGCGCGTAGCTCGTCGGCCGTGACGTCCATGCCGGGACGGGAGCCGATCTTCTCGCTCACCACGCGGGAGCCGCGCTCGTAGGAGTCGACCGCGGTGTCCCAGGCGTCGTTCATGGCGTCCGCCGCCATGGCCCTGCTCTCCGCGCCGGAGCGGGGCGCCAGCAGGATGCCTGCCACCACGCCAGCCGCCGCACCAAGAATGCCACCTGCAACGAATCCGAATGCGCCCTTTGCGCTCATGTCGTCCTCCTTCAGAACCTGGCACGCGCCAGTCATCCTACTATCCAAACGAGCCTTGCACTACCGCACACGTGGTGACCGTAGGACGCCGCCTGTGCAGGTTTTCTCTATCGTACCCTTTGGGGACCGGGAATATGCCCCTCGCTCCCCGAAGTGTCCGCCGCGTCGGGCAGCGGCTCCGCATCGGCCTTGGCATCGGCTTCCGCGTCGGCGGGCGTTGCCGGCTGCTCGGGCTCGTCCTCCCACGGGGCCGCGTAGTGGGCCTCGGGCTCCGACGCCGCCTCGTCGCTAGGGACTGGCTCCGGCACAGGGGCCTCGTCCTTCTCGCCCGCAGCGGTCGCGGCGTCCGGCGCCGCCTCGGGCTCTGCCTGCGGCTCGGGGGCGACGTCCTTTGGCTGCCACTCAATGACGGCGGCGTCAGGCAGGTCGCGCGAGGCCTGCACGGCCTCCGGCGACTCGCGGCCCTCATCCGGCATGAGCACGGTGGTGCGGCGCTCGGCCTCGCGGGCGACCTCCTCGAACAGGCGGTCTTCCTCCGCACGGCGGGCGGCCTCCGCAGCCTCCTCCTGCTCGCGACGGGCACGCTCCTCCTGGCGCGCGGCCTCCTGCGCTGCACGCGCCTCCTCCTCGGCGCGACGACGCTCCTCCTCGAGCCTCGCGCGCTCGCGGGCGCGCTCCTCCGCACGCTCGCGGGCCGCAGCCTCCGCCTCGGAGCGCGCGACCTCGATCTCCTCCTCGCGCTGGGCAATCTCCTGCTCGCGCATGGCAAGCGCCTCCTGGTACTCGCGCTGGACATCGGCCAGGATCTCGCCCTTGACCTTCTCCTTGTAAGAGGTGCCCGGCTCGTCACCAAGCGACGCAACGAGGTTTCTGAGGCCGTCAACCGTTGCGTCCACGTCAGGCACGGGGTCGCCGCCGTCCGTGTACGCCCAGTCAAGAATCCACACCGCGCTCAGCAGCGCCGCGACGGTGAGCACGTCGTCCTTGCAGGAGATCTCTACGTCAAAGCTGCGCGGGTCGCCTTCGATGGGAAACGTGCGTCCAGACGTGATGTCGCCCGCGATGTCCGTCTGGGCCAGAAGCTCCACGGTCACGTGCTCCAGCAGGTGCGCGAGCTCGGTGTTGCCCATGCACGCCTTGAACGTGTCGCCGGCGTCGCCCAGGCAGGCGTGCTCGATGATGTGCGGAAGCAGCCGATAGACGCGCGTGGTGCCCTGAAGGTCCTCGCTCGTCATCAGCGGGGCGCCGTCCGCAATGCGCACGCGCGCCGTGAGGTTCTCTGGCCCAATCTCTACGCGCTTGATGTCCATGAGCTGTGCCATCGGGTTTGACCTTCCGCCTGTATTCACTCGAACGTGACTCTCATTGTAGTAAAACTGGCACGCGGCACGCGGGTCTTGCGTGTACCCGCGCAAAAGGCGCCACGTTTGCGGCCGGGCGTCAGTCGGACGTGGCCGCGTCCTTCTCGCCCTTGGCGCGGCGCGCGTCCTTTGCGTCCCTCGCGTCGTCCATGGGCTCCTGTTTGGGCTCCGGCGCCGTCACGCGCAGCATGGCCAAGCGGCGGCCGCGCATGGACTGCACGCGGAACGTGTAGCCGTCCTTGTGGAACACGTCGCCGGGGCGCGGCAGCTTGTCCGCAAGCTCAAGAACAAAGCCGGCGATCGTCTCGTACTCCTCGCTGTCCTCGATGGGCCAGCCCAGCTCGATGGCGTCGTCGATGGAGAACCTGCCATCCACGAGCCACTCCCTGTCGGAAAGCTGCGTCAGGTACTTGTTGTCCGGGTCGAACTCGTCCTCGATCTCGCCCACGACCTCCTCCACGATGTCCTCCACCGTGATGATGCCGGCCGTGCCGCCGTACTCGTCCACCACGATGACCATCTGGTCGTGTGCCGTCTGCATCTCGGAAAGCAGCGGGATAATGTCCTTGGTGTCCGGCACGTAGTCCGCCTCGCGCATGTGGCGCACGATGGGCTCGTCCTTCGCGCCGTTCAGGATGGGGTCGATGATGTCCTTGATGTGCGCGATGCCCACCACGCGGTCCACGGAGCGGTGGTAGATGGGCAGGCGCGAGTAGCCGGTGCGGCGCATCACGTCCAGGGCCTCGCCCAGCGTGGCCGTGTCCTCGATGAGCGTCATGTCCACGCGCGGCACCATGACCTCGCGCGCGATGGCGTCGCCCAGATCGATGACGTCGTGGATCATGGACTTCTCTTGGTCGGTCAGCTCGTCGGAGTCCGTCACCATGTAGCGGATCTCGTCCTCGGAAACGTCCTGGCGGTCCTCCGGGCTCTTCACGTGCATGAGCTTTGCCAGGCCGTTCGCGCTTGCGCCCGTAAGCCAGACCAGCGGCCGCGCGACCCTCGCGAACCCGCCGATGGGTCCGGCCACGCTCTTCGAGACCTTCTCGGCCTCGCTCATGGCGATGCGCTTGGGCACGAGCTCGCCCACCACGATGGAGAAGTACGAGACGATCAGCGTGATGAGCACCGTGGCCAGCGCGTTTGCGGCGCCCGTAGACATGCCGAAGCCCTCGAGCCACCCCGCAAGCGGGCCGGAGAGGTTCGTCGCGGCAAACGCGGACGAGAAGAACCCGACGAGCGTGATCGCAACCTGGATCGCGGCAAGGAAGCCCGTGGGGTCGTCGATGACCTCCGCGGCCTTGGCCGCCTTCGGGTCGCCCTCCTCGGCCTCGTGGTCGAGAAGGACCTTCTTCGCCGTCGAAAGCGCCATCTCGGACATCGAGAAGTAGCCGTTGACCAGTGTGAGCAGGAACGTGACGATAATCGAGAGTGCTATGTCCATGCGCGTCCGCGCAACCTCCTAGCCAGATGCCAAGCGCCGCCGCATGCGGCGCGATGCGACTTGGGCCGCAGTAGTGACAATTCTACCCGAGCCGCATCCGCGCAGACGCCGTTATCCGCATTGCGCGCGGGGGAACGCCACGTATTTGCGGCGAATTCCCACAACGGGCAGATGCTCGTGCAAGCCTTCGCCCGAGCGCGTTACAACCCAGCTTCGCAGCCCGCCTCAGTCGCCCCAGCAATTCTAGCTATAAGATCGTTCGTCCACGAAACGGCATCGTCAACAGTAGGCAGGACATCGAGCCCCATAGACTCCGCAGCATAGATGCTATCCCAGCCGCTGCCCTTTACCACCGTGGGCGGCCATTCCTGAAGCTTACGATACGAGAAGAGCCTCTCACACACTGTTCGCGTGATGCCATAGTCAATGTCTACCTCTCTTGCCGTGAGCTGAAAATCAACGAGGTCGCGCACCCTGTCGCTTCCCAACGCGCTGACGCCATGCAGCTTTTGAGCAATTTGATATGGGCCAATCATGAGGGGAACAGGGCCTGGCTCGGGAAGGCCAATCTTTACGAAGGCCGCTGCAATGTCCGACGAAAGCTCATTGTCGGCCTGCTCTGCATCACCAATTTCGTCGCAGCCCACCTCCAGCCGAACCGTGCACCACGGCTGTCCACAATAACTTAGCTTCACGTCAAACGGTCGCATCACATACTCGGCGGGTACAGTTTTGGGATGCGCCGGCTCCCTAGGCACCACGAAGCCAGTAAAGTCCTCCCAGCCCTCTTCGAGGGACTTCTCAAGCCCCTCGGCATAGGCCTCCGCAGAGGACGGGGTGGCGGTATCGAGATCGGAAGTAAAGCGAGTGCCCTCGTCCCCCAGCCTCATCTTGAGGCCGCTTCCACCCTTAATTACGCCATCGGGGAGCATATGCGCCACGATAGTGTTTGCGATAAGTGTTCTCATTTGCACAAACCTATCGTCCCCAAACGCGCGACGTATGGCCATATCCAAATTGCGTCTACTATTAGGTTTCTTTACCATACCCATACTCCTCCTCCAGGGCCTCCAGTTCGCCACTGCGCACATAGCCGAGCCTACGCCCCTCTCGAGCAGCCTCAAGAAGGCGCGTCCTGCCGACAACAGACTCCGCAGAACGTATCGCTAACGCCACTTTCTGAGAGGGAATTCCGTCGTAGACGGTGCCTGGTTCACCACCTGGCACCCGCACCACTCGAACCCCCCTGGGCAGAGACCTGCGAACTCTCCGAGGAGTCGCAACGAATACGCGGGAAGGGTCAGTCGGCACCAAGCCAAGCAAAGCCATCACGGATTCGCCGTAGAGGTAGGCTCCTGGTCCCGCCATCTTTACCGCAAGGGCGTAGGAGTCAGCATCTTCAGGCACACGTCTTACGAGGCGATAGACCCCATGACCCACTCGTTCGAGCTTGCCGCGACGTGCGTACTCGACCAACTCGTGGTTGCTGATTCCAAGCGCACGAGCCTCCGCGGACGTTATAAGTCCGTGGGCGTCAATGGCAATCTCCCATATGTCGTTAAACTTCGTCATGTCAAAAGTGTACTGTTTTCATGACACTTTTGCCACTCATTCGCACAAACGTAGATAGAGTGCCTCACATTCGCGGCGATTTCTCACAACGGGCAGATGAGTCGTCACAGGGTGCGGACCCAGGCAAAAAAGGAGCTCCCGACGTTTTGCCGGGAGCCCTTCCTCATGAGTTAAAACTATGGTTGCACGCGGTCTAACCAGCCGCGGGCGCCCGCCTACTTCGCCAGGTCCACGACCTTCTGGCGCAGGTCGTCCAGGTAGGCCTGGTCGGGAATCCAGTTGCAGGCCAGGGTGCCCAGCGGCAGCTCGAAGCCCACGCCCTCAAGCTCGGACGCGATGCTCTTCGGGCCAAGCGGCGCCCATCCGTAGCTGCCAAACGGGATGCCCACGCGGCCCTCGTTCTTAGGCGAGAGGCCCTTCATGTACGTGATCAGCTCCGCCATCGGCGGCATCATCTGACTGTTCAGCGTGGGTGAGCCCATGGCCACGTACTTGCAGTCCAGGAACTCCTCCATCACGTCGGAAATGTGGGTGCACTTCACGTCCATCAGACGCACGGGCACGCCGGCCGCCAAAAAGCCGTCGGCAATCGCGTGGGCCATCTTGTCCGTCGAGCCCCACATGGAGTCGTACGCCACCAGCGCCTTCTCCTCCAGCTTGCCAGAGGTGTACACGTTCTCGTACGCGTCCAGGATGTCCGCCACGTGGCTGCGCCAGCACACGCCGTGCGCGGGCGCGATGATGTCGATGGCGTCCGGGCCGAGCTTGCGCACGGCCTTCACGGCGTTCATGGCCTGCATGCGGTACGGCTGCACGATGTTCGCGTAGTACTTACGGGCCTGCTTCATGACCTCGCCCAGGTCATTCTCGTCGTCAAAGCGCGTCGAGCTCGCAAAGTGCTGGCCAAACGCGTCGTTCGAGAACAGGATCTTGTCGTACGCGTCGTACGTGACCATGTTGTCCGGCCAGTGCACCATGGGTGTCTGCACAAACGTCAGCGTGCGCTTGCCGATGTTGAGCGTATCGCCGGTCTTCACGCCCTCGAAGCCAAGGTCGTGGTAGTGCGCGGTCAGGCCCTTCACGCCCTGCGGCGCGGACGCCAGGATGCGCACGTTCGGGTTCAGCTCCTTGATGGTCGGCACGTTGCCGGAGTGGTCCATCTCGACGTGGTTGCACACCAGGACGTCGATCTTCGACGGGTCGATCACGCTCGAGATCCTGGCAAGCAGCTCGTCCTTGAACGTGATCTTCGCCGTGTCGATCAGCGTGACCTTCTCGTCCATGATCAGGTACGCGTTGTACGTGATGCCGTCCTCGGTGCTGTAGCCGTGGAAGCTGCGGGCATTCCAGTCGACGGCGCCAACCCAATAGACGTCGGGCTTTATCTGAACCGCACTTAGCATGGGAAACCCCTCTCGTTTGCAAGCGCGCCCCGCGTTGCCGTTCAAGGCGCGCTGCGTCGCCTAGACAGCAAGATGATACGACATCTGACGCGTCGCGCGCCGGGCGAGAAAAGCCACCGCCGCTACAGCAGCATGACCCCCGCAGCCTCGCACGCAGCCACCGTCTGCTCGTCCCAGATCGAGGCCTGCACCTCGCCCACGTGGGCCTTCGCCAGAAGCAGCATGCACAGGCGGCTCTGGCCAATGCCGCCGCCTATGGTGTACGGCAGCTCGCCGGCCAAGAGCGCCTCGTGGAACGGCAGCTCGCGCCTGTCGTCGCAGCCCGCAAGCGTCAGCTGGCGGTCCAGCGACTCCGGGCTCACGCGGATGCCCATGGAGCTCACCTCAAGCGCGCGGCCAAGCGTCTCGTCCCAAAACAGCAGGTCGCCGTTCAGCTCCCAGTCGTCGTAGTCCGGCGCGCGGCCGTCGTGCGGCTTCCCGCTGCGCAGCTTGCCGCCGATCCCGCGCACAAACGTCGTGTGGTGCTCGCGCACGAAGCGCTGCTCGCGCTCCTCGGGCGCAAGGTCCGGGTACAGGTCCTCCAGCTCCTGGGTGCCCACAAACGTCACGTCGCGCTCCAGATCAACGTCCAGCTGGGGGTACGCCCACTTCAGCTCGTCCAGCGTTCCGCAGATCGCCGTCACGATGCGGCGCACCACGGACTCCAGGTACTCCGGCGTGCGCTGGTCAACGTCGATGACCTTCTCCCAGTCCCACTGGTCCACGTAGATGGAGTGCAGGTTGTCCAGCTCCTCGTCGCGGCGGATGGCGTTCATGTCGCACACGATGCCCTTGCCCACCTTGAAGTCGTAGCGCTTCAGCGCCACGCGCTTCCACTTCGCCAGCGACTGCACCACCTCGGCGTCCTTGCCAATGGCGGGCACGTCAAAGCCAACGGGCCGCTCCACGCCGTTCAGGTTGTCGTTCACGCCCGTCGCGGGGTCAACCACCAGAGGCGCGGTCACGCGCACCAGGTGCAGCGCGGCGCACAGCTTTGCCAGGAAGATGTGCTTGATGCGCTCGATGGCGCGCTGGGTGTCGTAGGTGTCCAGCTCGGACGAGTAGCCGGCGGGAATCTCGGTCATGGGCCCTCCTTCGTTATCGCTCGTGAGCGCATGGTACCCCAGCGGGGCGAGAAGGGCAGCCGCCGCGGCCGGCACGTTAAGCCAATAGCAACTTTTATGCCCCCCGCGCGGCCGGGCGCCCCGCACCTGCAGCGTAGCAGCGGGCCCCCAGCGCGCACGACGCCGGGGGCCCAGCCCTCACCTCATGTCGTCACGGCACGCGCGAAGCCTTGCGCCCCGCGCACGGCCGCGCCGCTTCACGCGCTACTTCTGGCCGGACGCGCGCTTCTCCTGGTACTCCTCCGCGAGCTTCTGCTGCACGTCGTGCGGCACCTGCTCGTAGCCAGAGACCTCAAGCTCGAACTCGCCCGTGCCGCGCGAGAGCGAGCGCAGGCGCGTGGCGTAGTCGGTCACCTCGGCGTACGGCACCGTCGCGTCGATCGTGGTGTAGCCGCTCTCCGCGGCGCCGGACGCGGCGTTCATGCCCTCGACGCGGCCGCGCGAGGCGCTGATGTCGCCCATCACGGAGCCGGCGTAGCTGTCGGGCACGGTCACGCTCAGGTGCGCCATGGGCTCGAGCAGCACGGGCTCGGCCTGCGCCACGGCCTTCTGGAAGCCAATGCGCGCCGCGGTCTTGAACGCCATCTCGTTGGAGTCGACGGGGTGGTACGAGCCGTCGTACACGGCCACCTTGATGTCGATCATCGGGAAGCCGGCGAGCACGCCGTCCCTCATGGTCTCCTGAACGCCCTTGTCGATGGCGGGGATGAAGTTCCTCGGCACGTGGCCGCCCACGACCTCGTCCACAAACTCGTAGCCGGCGCCGGGGTTGGGCTCCACGCGCAGCCAGCAGTCGCCGTACTGGCCGGCACCGCCGGTCTGCTTCTTGTGGCGGCCCTGGGCACTGGCAACGCGGCGGATGGTCTCGCGGTACGGGATGGCGAGCTTCACGGTGTGGGCCGTGACGCCAGCGCGCTCCTCAAGACGGTCCAGAAGGACGGATACCTGCGCTTCTCCGATGGCGGATATCACGGTCTGGCCAGTCTCCTCGTCGCGCGAGACGGAGATCGTGGGATCGGCGTCCGCGGCCTTCTCCAGAAACGCGTAGACCTTGCCCTCGCTTCCGCGCGCGTCCGGCTCGATGGCGACGCGGTACAGGGAGTTCGGGAAGCGGAACTCCGCCGCCTCGACCTTGCCCGTGACGGAAAGCGTGTCGCCGGTCATGGCGTCCAGCTTCGGCACCACGCACACGTCTCCGGACGCGACGGACTTCATGTCCTGCATGTCGTGACCGCACATCTGGTACAGGTGGCCCAGGCGCTCGCCCTTGCGGGTGCGCGCGTTGATGAGCTCCGTGCCGGGCGTGATGGTGCCCGCAAGCACCTTCACGAACGAGAGCTTTCCGTTCTGCTGGTCCTGCAGCGTCTTGAAGACGAAGGCCACCGGGCGGTCGTCGTCAGGCGATATGTCAAGCTCCTCGCCGTTCACCAGCGGCACGCGGCCGTAGTCCGCCATGGTCGGGAACCACTCCGCCACGTCGCTCATGAGCGATATGACGCCCTCCTCGCGCACGCAGGAGCCTGCGAACACGGGGACGATCACGCGGTTGGTGATGGCCTTGCCCAAGAGCCCCTCGAGCTCCTCCTGGGTGATCTCCTCGCCGTCGAGGTACTTCATCATCAGCTCGTCGTCGGCCTCGACCGCAAGCTCCACGAGCTGCGCGTGCGCGGCCTCGGCGGCCTCCTGAAAGTCCGCCGGTACGTCCTCGACCACGGGCTTGCCGTCCACAAGGTGGCGCGCCTTCATGTGCACCACGTCGATGATGCCGCCAAACGCCTCTCCGGAGCCCATGGGCATCGTCACGGGCACAAGGCGGTTGCCGTAGCGGTCCTGCGCGGTCAGAAGCGCGGTGTCCCAGTCGGCATCCGTCCTGTCAAGACGGTTGATGAACAGCGCGCGGGCGATGCTCAGGTCCTCGGCCGCAAACCACAGGCGCGTGGTGATGGTGCCGGGGCCGGACGCGGCGTCCACCACGAAGACGGCCGTCTCCGCGGCGGCAAGCGCTCCGTACGCGTCGCCAACGAAGTCCGGGTAGCACGGCGCGTCGAGCACGTTGATCCTCGTGCCCTCCCACTCTACCGGGGCGATCGTAGTGGAGATGGAAAAACCTCGCTCGCTTTCCTCGCTGTCGTAGTCAAGCGTGGGCTTGGTGCCGGCGTGTCCACCCAGGCGGGACGTCTTGCCCGAAAGGTGGAGCATGGCCTCGGCCAGCATGGTCTTGCCCACGCCGCCTTGGCCCACGAGTGCAAGGTTCTTCACTTTCCCAGTGCTTGTAGCCATGGTTCCTCCTCGAGCCGCATCATGCGGAGGCCTCGCCGCAGTCGCAACGGCGAGCCACCGCGCTATAACGAGCCACGCATAAAGCGTCGTGGAATCACCATACCCATAAGCAACGGGATGCCGAGCGATTCATCGGACAAACGCCGTCTGCCGCTCCGTGGACGCTACCAGGTGTAGCCGCCGTACGATTCGAACAGCCTCTGGAACGCCGGGAGCGAGGTCTTGATGCACTCGTCGCTCACGCAGTAGCTCAGGCGGAAGTAGCTCCGGCACGCAAAGTCGCGCGAGCCCACCACGTAGAGCCGCTGCTCGTTCGCCGCGCGCGCCTGGAACGCGTCGTCGTCGGGCTCCAGGGCACGAACCCACAGGTAGAACGCGCCGTCGGGATGCACCACGTCGTAGCCTATGTCCGTGAGGCCGCCGTAGAGCAGGTCCCTCTTGCGCGCATACTCCTCCACGGGGGCCGGAAGGTCCACGCACTTCTCCAACACGCGGTTGAACAGGCTGTTCATGACCGTCGCGGTCACGCGCTGCGCGCCCAGGATCGCGTCGTACACGCGCTCCGCGTGGCGCACGGTGCCGGGCACCCACACGTAGCCCACGCGCTCGCCCGCGAGCGAGAGCGACTTCGACCAGCTGTAGCACACGATGGTGTTCTCGTAGTACGCCGCGATCCATGGGTTCTGCTTGCCGTCGTACACGATCTCGCGGTACGGCTCGTCGGAAAGCAGGTAGATGGTCTGCCCCAGCTCCTTCGACTTGCGGCGCAGCAGCGCGGCAAGCGCGATTATGGAGTCCTTCGTGTACACGGCGCCCGTGGGGTTGTTTGGCGTGTTGATGATGACCATGCGCGTCTTGGGGTTGATGGCCTCCTCGATCGCGTCGATGTCCAGCTGGAAGGTCTCGGGCTCCGTGGGCACCTCCACCACGTTGCAGTGCCACGCCTGCACCCACATGCGGTACTCCGCGTAGTACGGCGTGGGAATGATGACCTCCTCGCCGGCCCTGGTTGTCGCGGCGATGGTAGAGCTGATGGCGCCCGCGCAGCCCGCGGTCATGGCGATCTCGCCGGCGCGGGCGTGCGCGTCAAACCTGCGGTTGAGGTTTGCTGCCACGGCCTGCCTCGTGGTGAGGTAGCCGTTGTTGGGCGGGTATCCGTGCAGGTCGATGGACTCGTAGTCCTCAAGCGCCTCGCGAATGGCCTCGGTCACCTGCGGTGCCACGGGCACGTTGGGGTTGCCGATGGAGTAGTCCCAAAAGTCGGTCACGCCCTGCTGCTTGAGCTCCATGGTCTGCTCGAACACCTCGCGGATGGCCGATTTGCCGGCCCCAAGGTCGTACATGAGTGAATCTACGCCGTCTGCCATGCTGCCTCCACTCTGGTCGCATCGTATGGCAGAAGCTTCCCGCGCGCATGTTACCGCGACGCTACAGAACTTGATGAAGACGTGTTAAATCGCAGCGCACCGCGCGTAACGCCGCACGTGTCCACCACGCGTGTCCGCCGCGCGCAGCCGCCGCATGCGTTGCCGCACGGGCGGCTACCCGCAGGGGCGTCTGGACGAGAAGGACCCGGCGCCATGGTTGGCACCGGGTCCTGGTTGTCGCTCTTCTCCCCTAGGGACACCCCCCCCGGGGGTCATGCCACCCGCCGCAAGCGGGCGCCATACGCTGGCCGCATGGCCGCTAGTCGACGACGGCCTCGTTCTGGGCGTCCTCCTCGGCGATGACCTTGGCCTTGACCGAGATCTTCTCCTGCGACATGGCGTCCTCGTAGTGCTTCTTGCCGTCGGGGTACATGTTCAGCCACAGCTCCTCGGCCTTCGGCGCCCACGCCTCCGCGTACGGCTTCGTGCGTGCGCACACGTCCGCCGCGGACTCCGGCGTCACGTACTCGGTGCACTTCGCGTCCGCCTCGTCCACGATCTGCGTCAGCAGGCCGGAGTTCTCGAGCATGGGGCACGGCTCCAGCAGGTTGTCGTTCCAGGGGTAGTGCGCGCGGTACGCCTGGAAGATGGGCTGGTGCAGGCACTCGAGCCAGTTGCCGTTCTCCTTGAAGTTCGCGTTGGAGTAGTGGATGAAGACGCACGGCTCAACGTCGCCGCGGGCGTTCACGTGGCAGTACACGCGGCCGCCGGCGATGCAGCCGCCCACGAACTCGCCGTCGTTCTGGAAGTCCATCGCGAAGATCGGGTAGCCCTCGTCGCCCACGGAACGCACCCAGCGGATGCGGTTGAACATGTACTCGCGCTGCTCCACGGTGGGCATGAGGTCCGCGTTCGCACCCTCGCCCACGGGCATGTAGTGGAAGTACCAGGCGTAGCGGCAGCCCTTATCGATGAGGAGCTTGAAGAACTCGTCGGAGCTCACGCGCTCGGTGTTCGCGCGCGTGTAGCACGTGGAGGTGCCGTACAGCAGGCCGTGCTTGTGCATGCGGTCGAACGCGTCCATGACCTCCCGGAACGAGCCGTCGCCGCGCCGGCCGTCGTTCACGCTGGGCTCGTAGGACTCAAGCGACACGCTGAACACGATGTTGCCCAGCTTCTGGACCCTCTCGCAGAAGGCGTCGTCCACCAAAGACGCGTTCGTGAAGATGTTGAACAGGCTGGTGTTGTGCTTCTCGGCCAGCTTGAGCACGTCCTCCTTGCGCACCAGCGGCTCGCCGCCCGTGAGCATGAACAGGTGGGTGCCCAGGTCCTCGGCCTGGCTCACCAGGCTGTCCATCTCGTCGTACGTCAGGTTCAGGCGGTTGCCGTAGTCGGCGGCCCAGCAGCCCACGCAGTGCTTGTTGCACGCGCTCGTCGGGTCGAACAGGATGATCCAGGGCACGTTGCACTGGTACTTGTCCGCGTTGGCGGTGGTGTTGCGCAGGCCGCGGAACGCCGCCTCGTAGCCACCGTTCAGGATCGCCGTCTTCAGCACGTGGGGATCGGTCTCGTCGATCACGCTGAACAGGAACTTCTCCCACTTGGAGCCGGGACGCAGGCCCTTCCTCAGGCCGCGGATGGCGCCGGGCGAAGTGTCCTTCAGGAGCTTCTCCGCCATGTCGATCAGATGGTCGATGTTCTTCTCGCGGTCTTCGCCGGAGGCACTCGCAATGATCTTGTCGAGCACCACGCTGAAGGCCTTGCGCTCCGCAGCGTGCGCGATCTTGGACTGCATAGGCACTTCCTCTCTTTCGGGAGTCCCGGGCACTGCCCCAGTTTTCGACTCCCATTCAAAAACTTTGCCTAGCTTACTACTACCCAAATCGCCATGCAACGTACATACACGCACGATTGACAACAAATGTTGCCTCAGCCGCCACAAATCGCGCGGGCGAGAAGAACTGGGGCCCTCCCCCGCGGCACGCGCACGCGCCGCACACATCCGGGCAAAGGCCGCGGTCCTTCTCGCCCGGCTCGCCGCTACAATTGCAGAGAAGAACGCGGGCACGCGCCCGCAAGGACCACGTACGTTCGCGAGGTTACATGGGCTACAAGACCTACACCTGCCCCATCGCAAAGTCGTGCGGCGGCTGCGAGTGGCTTGCCGTTCCGTACCCCATCCAACTCCGGCGTAAGCAGGAGCTGGTGGAGGGGCTGCTGGGCGGCATGGCGCGGGAGGACGGGTGCTCCGTGGGGGCAATCCGCGGGATGGACGAGCCCGTTGCGTACCGCCACAAGGCCGCGACGCCGTTTGCGCCCGGCAAGGGCGGGCGCGTGCGCTCCGGCTTCTATAGCGCGGGCACGCACCGCATCGTGGCGTGCGGCAGCTGCCTGGTTGAGGACCCGCGGGCGCGCGGCATCCTGGAGGACGTTGCGCGCGTGGCACAGGAGCTGGGCATACGCCCGTACCAGGAGGACCGCGGGCGCGGCACGCTGCGCCACGCCGTCGTGCGCTGCGGGTACGCCACGGACGACGTGCTGCTGACCGTGGTCGCAAACGGTCAGCGCCTGCCGCGCGAGGACGAGTTCGTGCGGCGCATGGCGCGGCTGCACCCTGAGGTCACGTCCATCGTGCTCAACGTGAACCAGCGCCGGACGAACGCGATCCTGGGGCGCGAGTGCCGCACGCTCATGGGGCCCGGCACCATGGAGGACGCGCTGTTGGGCTGCACGTTCCGCATTGGCCCCACGAGCTTCTATCAGACGAACCCCCGCCAGACGGAGGTCCTGTACCAGCTGGCCGTGGACGGCGCGCGGCTGCGCGGGGGCATGCGCGTGCTAGACGCATACTGCGGCTGCGGCACCATCGGCATCTGCGCGGCGTCGCAGGCGCGCGCCGCGGGCGCAAGCATCGCCGTAGTGGGCGTGGAGCAGGTGGCGGGCGCCGTGCGGATGGCGCGTGGCAACGCCAAGGCAAACGGTCTGGCAGACAGCTGCGAGTTTGTGCGCGCGGACGCCACGGCCTACATGGAGGACGTCGCTCGTGGCAGGCGCGATGCCGGGTTCGACGTGGTGGTGATGGACCCGCCGCGCGCAGGCTCGACGCCGGAGTTCCTGGCGGGCGTGGCGCACCTCGCCCCCAGCCGCGTGGTCTACGTGAGCTGCAACGTGAAGACGCAGGCACGCGACCTCGCACTTCTCCGCCAGCACGGCTATGCGATGGAGTCCGCGGTGCCCGTGGACATGTTCCCGCACACAAAGCACGTGGAGAGCGTCGTCACGCTCGTGCGGCGCTAACGCCGCGCTGCAGGCACGTGCAAGGCGTGCCACCCGCGTGACGATTCCATCATTATTGCGACGATTTGGGCCGCGGGCATTGCCCGCGGCCCAACTAAGTGCCAGCCTGTCTTCGACCCCGCCTCGGGGGCCGAAGCTTGGCGATTCGTACGTAAAGAGGCATGTTCATGACATCAAAAAGCGAGGCGACGCTTAGTCGCAACCCGTTTGGCCACCACAGTCGCCGCTGGTGGGTGGGGCTGTCCGTGTTTCTGTTCCTGTTCCTCGTGGGGCCGTTCGCGACGTTCGGCAACATGGACCGCGGCACCATCCATCACGCGTCGCAGCTCGCGGCGCACTACCAGACCATGCTGCTGTGCTTCTCGCTCCTGCTCATATACCTGGTGCCGTTCTTCCTGTTCGTGCGCTACACGCGTCTGCGTGCAGGCGTGCCGCGCTGGTTAGTGGTGCTGGCGTTCGCGAGCGGCCTGTTCATTCCCAGCTGGATCGCCGGCGAGCTCAACGATGCCGCGGACGCCCTGCTACGCCTGCTCGCATCCAAGTCCTTCGTCAGCACGTGGGGCGATGCCATCGAGGCGCCGCTGGTTGAAGAGACCCTCAAGCTCCTCACCGTTCTGGCGGTGCTGAGCCTGGTCGGTCGCCGCGACGGGCGCGACTGGCTCGTCGGCGGCATGTGCGTGGGCATGGGCTTCCAGTTTTCTGAGGACCTCGGCTATATAGAGGACCAGATCGTCGCCGGGCACCACGGGTTCGAGACCGCAGTGCCGGTCACGCTCGACGACCGCATCTCCGGCGCACTCGTCTCGCACTGGACGTACACGGCGCTCGTGGCCGTCGCGATCTGGCTGCTGTTCTGCCAGCGCCGCCGCGTGCGCGGGTTTCTGCTGTTGTTTGTGCCGCTGCTGAGCCATGCCGCGTGGGACACGCCACTCAGCGACGCGGGCGCGCTGTTCGAGGCGTTTTTCTGCCTGATCGTGGCCGTCCCGTTCCTGTATGCTTGGGGCGACATCACGTTTGACGGTGGCCGGCGCCTTTCCGCAGCGCACCCCAAACAGCACAAGCGACGCAAGTCCCAGGGTGCGCACGTGACGCACGCCGCGCCGGGCGAGAAGGACGCGAGCCTTGCGCCGCAGCCCCCACATGGTCTGTAACCAGCGCAAAGGTCGGGAGGTTGTGCCATGCACGGTGGTGACGCACGAAAAGACGAGCGCAAGGCAGCTGCAAGTTGCGCACGCGAAACCGTAAGTCCCTACGACCTTGGCACTCCCCTCCCGCGCGACTATCCGTACGATCCCCGCGGGCGCAGGCTTGCGGACGGCGCCCTCGCCACGGTCATCCTCCTGCGCGTCGCGGCGGCGGCGCTCGCGTTTGCCGGTCTCGCATGGTGCGCAACCTGGTGGGCGGCCACCTCGCTTGGCGCCGCAATCACGGCCATCCTTTGCATCACGCTTTCCGCACTCGTCCTCGGGCGCGGCCTCGAGTATGCGGCCGGCGCGGCGTTCGGTCGCGCGTCGCTCCGCCTGGAGCCAAACGTTCGCCACGACTACGTGCTGCGCGTGTTCCGCAAGGGACGCCGCTCCGCAGGCACCACGCCACGGTTCCTGCTCGCTCTTGCGCGGCTAGACATCCTCAGAGGGCAGCCCCGCCTAGCCGGCGACGCACTCGCGCGCGTAGACACGTCCAACCTGAACCCCAACCGCCTGAAGCTCCTGTACCTGCTACAGGCCGTCACGGCAATACAGCTGCAAGAAGACGCCCACAACGCAGTGATACGCTACGCGGGCATCACGGGCGAGAAAAACGCAGGCTTTCCTCCCGATAACGTGGTCCTTGGCTGGGCGCAAGACGCCGCAGACGGCCGCGCGCCTGAGGACGCAGCCATGCGCGACGTCTGCGCAAGCGCGCTGCAACCGCGCCGCCACAAACCGCTTTTGGCAGTCTCGCTCTCCGTCATGCTGGCGCACTGTCTTCTCTTCGCAGGCGTCGCCACCGGGGTCGACGCCACGGACAGTTGGCGCCTGCGCCTGGAATATCAGACCGTAGCAGGACTCTTGACCTCGACGTTCATGGTGGCGCTCGCGATCGCGGGCGTCGTTCTTCTCGCCCGGTGGCGCATGCGCCAGGATGCACCGAAAACGCGCGGGCGCAAGGTCGCACAAGTCGTGGGCTCATGCCTTGTGGTCATGGCTGTCACTTGTCTTGCGCTTGTTGTCGCTATAGGGACGATCTTCGCGACGGATGGAACAGAGCGCATCATCGCGCGCGGCGTACGGAGCGATTCAGCCGACGGACGCCCGTACGACTACGTCGCGCTCGACATGGAAAACGGCTACGGCGCAGCTCGTTCCACCACGTATTGGCGCACGCGCGGTTTCATCGTGATGCAGGAGTGGTCGCCAGCGCAGGACTATGACACCAAGGTAGAACGCAAGACGGCTGCAGACAGCAGCGACGCTGGCACTGGTACGACCGATAGCTCGACGTCCGCAACGGAATATGAAGATGCCTCTTCAAATCCAATCAGCTCCAACGCGTCCGATTCCGGCACGTCCGACGCCGACAGTGCGTCCGCACTTGCAGACCAGATGCGCGCGGTCGCAAGGTATCTGCAAGAGCGAGGCATCGTACCCGGTGCAAGCGAGCCCACGCTCGACTACGATGCCAAGGGCCATGCATATGCAAGTCTGGGCACGCAGGACCAAACCGTGAACGGCAGGACCGTCGAGGTTGGGTACGAGCTGAGAGACAACGGCGAGTCACAGCAGCCTTCCGGCACGGCGCAGGAGCTCGTGTTGGAACGCACGTATCCCAACGGCGAGGGCGATGCGGAGCTCGTGGGCTTCTACCTGGTGGACCACCAGACGCTTACCGTTATGGACGAAAACAGGACGTCCTGGTAGGGACGCCCCTGCTCTCACGTCAATCTTTCAGTTGTCTGCACGCGGCGTCGCGCCGTTACGCGCCCGCCGGCGGGTCGACCACGACCTTGTTGCCCTCCACGTGCACGCGACCCTCCGCCAGCAGCTGGATGGTGTCGGGGTACAGCTCGTGCTCGATCTCGTGGATGTGCGCCTCGAGCGTGTCCACGTCCCAGTCCTCCCGCACGGGCAGCGCGCGCTGCGCAATGATCGGACCGCAGTCGTACTTGTCGTCCGCAAAGTGAACGGTCACGCCCGTGACCTTCACGCCGTAGTCAAACGCGTCCTGGATGGCGTGCGCGCCCTTGAAGCTGGGCAGCAGCGCCGGATGCAGGTTCACGACGCGGTTCTCGAACGTGCGCAGGATCGGCGCGTGCACCATGCGCATGTAGCCCGCCATGATCACGTAGTCGACCTTCTCGCGCACCAGCGTGGAGGCGATCGCCTCGTCCGCCGTGATCGGGTCGGCGTACACCTCCTTGCTCAGGCTCATGGTCTGGATGCCCGCGGCCTCCGCGCGCTTCAGGCCATATGCGCTGGGGCGAGAAGAGATGACAATCGCGACCTCCGCGTCGAGCGCGCCTGCGGCGATCCTGTCGATTATGGCCTGCAGGTTCGTGCCGCTGCCGCTGATGAGGACGCCCAGCCGTATGGGCTTGCGCTCCTGACTCATCGGTAGGTCACCTTGCCCTCGCCCTTCACGCACTCGCCCATCACAAACGGCGCAAAGCCCTGGGCAACCAGGTCCTCGCAAACCTCGTCCACGTCGTTCGGGTCGCAGATGATGCTCATGCCCACGCCCATGTTGAACGTCTTGTACGCCTCGTCCGGGGTGAGGCCGGCCGCCTTCACGCAGTAGTCGATAATGGGTGGCACGTCCCACGCGGGGCCGTCGGCGCCGCCACGGTCCACCACGGCGTCCACGTTGGAGGGAAGCGCGCGGTTCAGGTTCTCGGTGATGCCGCCGCCCGTGATGTGCGCCATCGCGTGGATGGGGGCACCGGCCTTGAGGGCCGCCACAAGACCGCCAGCATAGATCGTGGTCGGACGCATCACGGCATCCGCAAGCGACTCGCCGCCCAGCTCGGGAAGCGGGGTCTCCAGCTCCTCGACCGTCTTGCCCTCGATGGCGACCTTGCGCACCAGGCTGTAGCCGTTGGAGTGGATGCCGGAGCTCGGCAGGCCCAAGATCACGTCGCCCTCGTGCACCAGGTGCGGGCCAATCATCTTCGGGCGGTCGACCACGCCCACCACAAAGCCGGCAAGGTCGTAGTCGTCCGGGTTCATCACGCCGGGGTGCTCGGCCATCTCGCCGCCCACCAGGGCGCAGCCGGACTTCTTGCAGCCGTTCGCGATGCCCTTCACGATCTTGGCAACGTGCTCGGCACGCAGCTTTCCAATCGCAACGTAGTCCAGGAAGAACAGCGGCTCGGCGCCGATGGGCACCACGTCGTCCACGCACATGGCCACAAGGTCCTCGCCCACCGTCTCGTGGCGGTCCAGCAGCTGGGCGATGGCGAGCTTCGTGCCCACGCCGTCGGTGCCGGACACGAGCACGGGGTCCTCCATGTCCTTGAAGCCCTTCATGCTGAAGCACGAACCAAACCCGCCCAGGCCGCCAATGACCTCCGGACGGTTCGTCTCCTTCACGGCCGCCTTGATGGCGTCCACCGCACGTGCGCCCTCGTCTACGTCCACGCCGGCGTCGGCGTAGGTAATGTGCTTGGACTGAGTCTCCATGCTCTTCTCCTCCGTGTGTCGCGCAAGGCACGGGCCCCGCGCACCGGCTGCAGCGTATGCCACAAGTCTATCAAGTTCC
>Ga0256404_1000743_pt1 | contig 83709 bp, 82 predicted proteins | sample RumenRJG_01DNA_FD_185990 | JGI IMG/M metagenome (GOLD analysis project Ga0256404, IMG submission 185990) | Bovine rumen microbial communities from Lethbridge, Alberta, Canada - RJG_01 | ecosystem: Host-associated > Mammals > Digestive system > Stomach > Rumen | place: Canada: Alberta | collected...
TGTTATGACACCGATAGAGAAATACGAACAATATCTGGCGGCAGCATAAAAACTGCCACCAGACAAAAATCTGATGGCAGAAAATTTTGTTTTTTTTATTGTCTACTTGACGGGGAGCAGTTCAGAATGTGTGTGGACATGTTCGACGGCCCTTTTGTAACTCGGTGTCCACCTCTTCCCTGCAGTATCTTCGGCGTTATGGAAGGCCGGCGCTGTGGAAGAGAAAGCCTTTAGAAACGTAATATCGATCGTTCTTCGGTTGTATATGTATATGTTTTTCAACCCTCTGCTAAACTTGAAAACTAGAGTTATCGATATTTTGTACATTGCCCTTCTGTAGAATTCTATAAAGCGAAGCAGCAGAGTACTGCCTCCATAGGACGCGGCTCTGCACCGCACAAGATGGAGGGTAGAGCTTCTGTGTCATAGGCAGGATCATGAAAATAGCGATAACATAAAACGTTTAAGTTCAATATTTTGTACTCATCTATGTGGTTTTACCGATTTTCAGCAGCAGAGGGTTTCAAAAGAGATATATACATAAAATGTAATGTCCTTTCTTTCCGAAAAAAATTAAGTAAAATAGCATTGCCGGAGTGCGACAGCCCCTAAAAAACAGGCAATACACTTTCTGGCCGTGAACTGCATCAGAGCGTATTCCATCCATGCAAAATACCATGATATAATTAACGAAAAGCCAATTGCGCCGTCAAGAAAGGAGTTAAAAAGATGACCTCCATATTAATCAAAGACACCACAAGAGAAGAAAGAATCCGCATCGTTCACCAGGCGCTGTGGGGAGCGTGCGGCATTGACTGCGAATTCTGTTCCGGCTGCGATAATCGCGGCGGCGGCAGGATCGAGAGCATCTACCAGCCCTACATCGACGGAATAAAGGAAATTCGAGAAATCAACGAAGAATTCCGCGCACCGTTCGTCCGGGGCTGACCGGATTTGCGAGAAAGGAACTACAATGATCCAGGCACCTGACATTAAGGATTCAACTGTCGAAGAGCGAAGAGCCTTTATCAAGTCAAAATATCCCTGCATAGCAGACTGCGACATGTGCGGCCTATGTAAAGTTTTCCGCGGCGCTGACGCCGAGCATGCCTACGATGACTATATTACCGGAAAACGCTCTTATATGGATGTTTCTGAAGACTACAAAAGAAGGTGAAATCGCAGTATTCACAAATGGCGCCGGGCTTTGCCGCCCGGCGCCGTTCCTTCTTCCGCCTATCTATTCTTTTGCCTATCTCTTCTTTATCCAAATTCCTCTTACGCTTATCTCCTCGGCCCGCCCGCTCCGCGTCCGGGGCCACCGGCTCCACCGCCAGGCCTTCCGGCTCCGCTGCCGGGCTTTCCGGCCCCGCCGCCCGGCTTACCGGGCCCGCCGGCTCCGCCGCCGGGCCGGTCGCTCTTGCCGTCTTTTTGTCCCTGAATTTTATTTCTTGTCTCCGATGTGCGCACATACCGGTCATCGTTGCGGCGCAGCTTCAGCGCGCCTTCGCTCGCGATGTATGCGCCGGCCGAGTGGCTTTTGGCGACCGGCTTCATGCTGCTGTTCATCATCAAACCGACGATTGCCGCTACGATCAGGCCCACTACTGCGCTGATGATCGCGCTGTCGCCGTTCTGCCTCAGGATCAGGAAGTGCATGATGGCGAAGACCGCGGCAAAAACGCCTATGACCCAGGCCGCAAGCTTGAATTTGGAGACCGGCAGGTCGCCGATCATCTTTCCGCTCTGGCCGTTCATCGCAAAGAGATAGTTTTTGTCCTCGAAATTGGTGCTGAGAAGCCAGACCGGAAGCATGCCGTATTCTGCTTTTTCGGGATGGATCTCTTCGGACTGGCTCTTTACGGTGACGCTGTTGTAGTTTTTGACAGAATTACGGAGCGCTGACCGGAAAGACTGCCTTGCCCGGTCGTCGGCGCGTTCGCGGCTCTCTTTTTTGGCGACGTCATATTTGTTTGCCAGAAAGCCCGGCATGTATTCCATCGCGAAGGGGCGCATTTCCTTGTAGTCGAAGGGCTCGATGGAGTCCATGAGGTCATCGGGCATCTTTGTAGAGGCGTCCACAGGGATTTTCTCAAAGCTCATCTCACCTTCCCTGTGCACATCGTAGTATTTCCTGGTGACGATCTCTTCGTCGCCGACGCGCCGCTTGTCTTCCTCGTAGGCTTCGTACTGAGCACGTCCTTCAATCCGGCCGGAGAACATCCAGAAAGGAACGTAGACGCCTTTGATCTCCTCGATGTGGTTCTGGGACTCGAAGGAGGAGGGGAGAAGCTTTCTTCCCTTGTAGTATTCTTTGAAAGCGTTCACGGCCTGCTTCTTGTCGACCTTAAAGGGAATCACGTAGTCAGGGCGGTCGACACCCGCAAATTTGCTCGGGATCACCGCAGGGTTGCCGCAATAGGGACAGCTGGTCGCCGCGGTCGTGTCGTCGCAGATCAGCTCGGCGCCGCAGTTCGTGCAGTTATAGGCGCGCATATGGGCCGAGTCGCTGCCCCAGCCGGAAGCCGCACTCGCATCGCCGGCTGCCTGCGCCGCCGATGATCCTTCGCCCGCCTGAGCCGCCGACGCCTCCGCAGCCGCCTGCGCCGCGGCAACGTCCGCCGCATCAGCCTTTTCCTGCGCTTTTTTGTCCGCCTCTGCGGCAGACTTATTTTTCTCCGCGTAGATTGCCTCGACTTCTTCGGCCGTGTAAGTACTGCCGCAGTAGTCGCATTTCAGCTTTCCGATCTTTCCGTCAAAGTGAAGAGGTCCGGTACAGGCCGGGCACTGGTATGCTGTGGTTTTCTCTGCCATTTCCGCTCTCCTTTCCCGCCGGGTACAAAGAAATCCGGCAAAATTCTGCCGGATTCCTGTTGTTCTCAAATTGGTTTCAGTTCAATTACAATTCAATTATCAGATCAGTTCAATTATTCAGGCCTTGCCGCCGCAGATCACTCCTTGGGAGAGCCGCACTCACCGCAGAACTTGCCCTTGTTGCCCGCGTGGCCGCACTTAGGGCATGTCCAGGTGTCATCTGCCGCGGGCTTGGGAGAACCGCACTCACCGCAGAACTTGCCCTTGTTGCCTTCGGTGCCGCACTTAGGGCACTTCCAGCCTTCTGCCGGCTTGGGAGCGCCGCACTCGCCGCAGAACTTGCCCGTATTGCCTTCGTGGCCGCACTTCGCGCACTTCCAGCCGGAAGCCGCCTGCATCTTGGCCGCCTTGGCCGCCTGCTGCTGCTGACCCATCGCGAAAAGCGTTGCGGAATCTGTGCCGCTCGCTGCCGCCTGCTGTGCCATGTTCATCCCGAAGAAGCCCATAGCCGCGCCGTTGGGGTTCTTGGCCGCATCCATCATAGCCTGGGACTCCGCGTTGACCTTCATAGCCCCTGCCATGTTCATATTCTGGAATACCGCAGTCTTCTGCAGCTCCTTGATCATCTTCTCGTCTTCCTCGGAAGCCTTGAGGCTGCTGATTCCGAAGGCGGTGATGACGATACCGTACTTGGCGCCCCAGCTGTCGGAGAGAACTTCGTTCAGGGCGTTCGCCATATCGTTTGTGTGGTTGACCACTGCGCTGTAGCGGATTCCCATCTCGGAAATCTTGCCGAACGCGGGCTGCAGAGCGGTCAGAAGCTCTGTGCGCAGCTGGTTCTCAATGCGATCCTTGGTGTAGTCGTCATTGACGTTTCCGCAGATGTTCTTGTAGAACAGGATCGGATCGCTGAGTCTGTAAGCATACTCACCGAAGCAGCGGATCGAAATATCGACATCCAGGCCGATGTTGGTGTCAACAACGCGGAAAGGAACCGGGTTGGCCGTTCCGTACTTGTTGCCGATGATGTCCTTGGTGTTAAAATAGTAAACCCTCTGATCGTGCGCCGTAACGCCGCCATATGTGAAGCGCTTCTTGAACTGCTCGAAGCTTGCCGCAAGGCCTGCGCCGAGTCCGCCCGTAAATACGCTGGGCTCGGAGGAGGCGTCATAGGTGTAAGCACCGGGCTGTGCGCAGACGTCTACGATCTCGCCCTGATCGACAATGATCATACACTGACCTTCATTGACAACGATCGTGGACCCGTTCGTGATCACGTTCTCGCTGCCGCCTCTGTTAAGAAGGCCCGATTTGCCGTTATGGCGCTGACCCTTCTTGACCAGAACCTCTACATCCATCTCGGGGCAGTAAAAATAATCTTTCCACTGATCGCCCAGTACCGATGACAGTGATGCACCTGCCGCTGTAATAAGTCCCATAATTCTCCTCCTTGTTTTTTTTTACATTTGACCGCGTACCACCAGATACTCATCCCCGTTGCGATAATAAGGACACTGCGTGTGCCTGTCCGACAGGAAGCGGATGTACTCGTCCTCATCCATGTCTATGTCGCACACATACTCTCCGTAATCCTCATCATAGCCGCAGTATGCGCATGTGTCGCAGCTGTTTGTCATAGCCAATTCTGTTATCTCCATCCGACGCAGGCTGGCCTGCATCTATATTTTAACATAATATACGTAGTTTCTATCAAAAATTGTGACAATGGACACAGTTTTTTAACATTTGTCCCGCGTTATTTCATCTCTTCCTTCATCACCTCGATCGCCTTGTTCAGCTGTGTATCCGTCTTGTCCTCGAGGTAGGCGTCGGTATCCATCTCCACTTCCACGTCCGGCTCGATGCCCTTGAGATGAATGTCATTTCCGTTCCTGGTGTAGTAGTTGGCGATGGTGAGCTTGATGGCGGAGCCGTCTTCCAGTCCGATGACGTTCTGCACGATGCCCTTTCCGAAAGTCTTCTTGCCGACCAGCTTGCCGATGCCCGCGTCCTTGATCGCTCCCGAGAGGATCTCCGCCGCGCTCGCGCTGTATTCGTTGACAAGCACTACGAGAGGCAGGTCAAAATCCGCCCCGCCGCAAGGGTATTCCGTTCTCTTGCCGTTCTTGTCTTCCATGTAGAAGATCAGGCCCTCGGGCAGGAGCTGTTCCGCGATCGCGCATACGGTAGAGACGTTGCCTCCGGGATTTCCGCGGAGGTCGATGATCATGCCCTTCATCCCCTGTTCCTTGAGGCTGTTAAAGTTCTCGCTGAACTGGTCCACCGTCACATTGTCAAATTCGGTAATCTGCAGGTAGCCGATCCCGTCTTCCAGCATCTCGGACTCCACCGTGGGAGAATTGACCTGGGCTCTGGTCAGCTCGACATCAATTGTATCTCCGCCGCGGATCAGGGTCAGGTTCACCTTAGTTCCCTCGGGTCCGCGGATGTGGGACACCACTTCTTCCAGCTCGAGACCTGTCATGTCCTCCCCGTCGACCTTATAGATGATGTCGCCTTCCATCAGGCCCGCCGCCTCGGCCGGTGAGTTCTTGATGACGCCTGAAACAGTGCTTGCTCCGGTCTCAACATCTTTGCTGACATAAGCGCCGATCCCGAAGTAGACTCCTTCTGTCTCCTCCGTGAGCTTCTGGTATTCCTCCGGCGTGTAGTAGCAGGAGTAGACGTCTCCGAGCGAATCGAGGAGCCCCTTATACAGGCCGTTCTCCCTGTCCTCCTTGGAGACCTCCGAAGATTTATAGTAGTAAAAATCAATATACTCCTCGAGGGCGCTCAGCTTCCGGATGGACGCGTCGTTCAGCGCCGAGTCCGCGACCTGCGGCAGGTTGAAAGCGACGGTACCGCCGCCGCTGCCGCCGCCCGTCACTGCAAAAGCGATTCCGACGCCGATGACAGACGCGATGATTCCCACGATCAGGCCGGGGATAAACCCGCGCATGCGGTTCCTTTTATTCCCGTTATTCCCGTTTACTCTCCGGTATCTTCTTCCGCCGCTGCCGCCGGCATTGCCTTCGACGTAACCGCCGGTATTGCCTCCGTCGTTTCCTCCGCTAAAGTCTGCAGTGTTTTCTCCGCCGGCGTATACCTTTCCGGCGCCCTGGTTCTGATTTTGTTCTTCCATTTTACCTTGTTCTGAAACAAGCGCCCTTTGCGGGGCGCCTGCTTCCAGAAAATCCTTTCTTTAATTTCAGTTTTTCATTTCTGCCGGCAGCCCGTTTCCGAAAGCCGCCAAAGCATCATCAGTATTCAAACTGCTTCATGTACTTCATATACTTGACGACCATGAGTGCGATCTTGAACGTGATGGCGTCTTCAAACACGCGAAGATCGAGTCCTGTGGTCTTCTGAAGCTTGTCCAGACGATAGACCAGCGTGTTCCTGTGGATGAACAGCTGTCTGGACGTCTCGGAGACATTGAGACTGTTCTCAAAGAACTTGTTGATCGTAGCCAGTGTCTCCTGATCGAACTCCTCGGGATTCTTGCCCTTGAAGATCTCTCTGATGAACATCTTGCACAGCGGGATGGGCAGCTGATAGATCAGTCTGCCGATTCCGAGCTCGTTGTACGCGATCACGGTGCGGTCTTCGAAGAAGATCCTGCTGACGTCAAGCGCCATCTTGGCCTCCTTGTAGGAGCGGCTCACTTCCTTGATCTCGCCCACTACAGTGCCGTACGCGATTCGTGACCCGGCTATGCCGAGTTTCTTAAGGTGCGCGTCGATCGCGTCCGCGGTCTTCTCGATGTCCTTGGCCCGGCTTCCGTCCGTGAGGTCCTTGACCACCACGACGTTGCTCTCATCGACCGCAGTCACAAAGTCTGTTGTCGTCGTCCCGATAAACTCCTGCACGATCTCCAGAACATTTCTGTCGCGCTCGAGCCCCGTCTCAACGATCATGACGACTCTCTGGGCGTCCGACGCGATGTGCAGTTTTTTGGCGCGACTGTAAATATCGATCAGCAGCAGGTTGTCCAGGAGCAGGTTCTTCATGAAGCTGTCCTTGTCATAGCGCTCCTTAAAAGCACTCATCAGTCCCTTGAGCTGGAAGGCCGCCATGCGGCCGATCAGGAGCGAGCTGTCCGTCTCGCCGTAAACGACGATGACATACTCGAGCTGCTGTTCGTCCATCACCTTAAAGAACTGATAAGGTCCGGCTGACTGGCTGTCCGCGGGCGAATTCGCAAAATCCGGGATCGCTGCGGCAGCATTGGCAAATACCGGTGCCGTCACTGCCACTTCTCTTCCGTCCGAGTCCATGACTCCGAGTTCGAGATGAGATATTTCCTTAATGCCTTCTATTGTATTCTGTAATACCTGATTTGAAACCATGTCCCCCTCACGCTTTCGTAATCAACCCCAAGCACGCAGCATCTATGCGGAAAGATATCCGCTCTATTTTATTTTAGACTATAAGCTCACAAAAATCCATAAAATTGAGTGAAATTTTTGTGTAATTTTAATAAGAATCAACAAAAAGCCATGCAAATTTGCATGGCTTTGTCACTGATTACACTTATTTGATCCGGATGCTGTCGGCGCCGATCTCTATTTTGCCCAGCTTTAAGAGGTGGCCGACTGCTCGCTTGAATTCGTTCTTGCTCATCTGCATCTGCTCGCGGATGATCTCCGGAGAAACCCGGTCGTTGAAGGGAAGGAATCCCCCGTTCGCGTCCATTCTGGCCATGATCCGGTCCATGTCGCGGTCCATCTGCAGCGGCGCCTTTTCGCGGATGCTCAGGTCGAGCTTGCCGTCCGGCTTGACGGACGTCACTCTGGCGGAGACCACGTCGCCGACGCGCAGGTCCCTGACGAGCTCGCGCTTGGGGATCAGGGCCGAGAACATGCTGTCCACCGCGACAAACGCGCCAAAGTTGCGGCTTGTCTCATAGACGATGCCCGTCACCTGGTCGCCGGTCTTGTAAGGGCTTTCCTTGCTGAGATAAGGATATACGTTCATCGTGGCGCACAGTCTCTCGCTCTTGTCGAGGTATACGGCCACCAAAACTTCCTGTCCCTCTTTTACTCTCTCTCTCGGCTGCTCGTGGAACGGCAGCAGCAGGTCTTTATCCAGTCCCCAGTCAAGGAAAGCTCCGATCCTGCCCACCTGCAGCACAGTCAGGTACCCCACCTGGTGCAGCATCAGTTTGGGCTTTCTGCGGGTCGCGATCATTCTGTCCTCGGAATCCTTGTAGAGGAAGACCTCCAGTTCGTCTCCCTCGCGGACCCCCTCAGGCACTTGGGAACGGGGCAGCAGAACGCGTCCCTCCTCCGGATCCTCTCCCGTCAGATAAATGCCGAACGGCACTGTTTTTTCCACTCTAAGTGTCTGAAGTTCTCCAAGTTTCATAATGTCCCCTCTTTCAGCAGCTTCATTTCCACTGCTGCATATGGTTTTCCGTCTTCGCCGTTCATGCTCACAAGGATCATGTCGTCGGAGAGGTGATAAATAACGGGCTTTATATGGTCGCCCAACATTGCCTGCTTTTTGTACTCGACGCGCAGCTCTCTGATCTCGGCTCCCGCGGGGAGATACATCACCGCGAAGTGCACGTACTGCGCATTGTTCATGTGTTGATTGGTGTCCAGATGGTGCCTGCGCACCACGATCGCCTCCAGCTCCTCGCCGCCCTCTTTCGGGATCGCGATCTTCCTCGGCTTGTAGTCCATCTCCAGCCTGGGCGCCGTCTTGTACTTCTCGATCAGCTCCGCCGGGATCCGCATCGGATACATCTTATCCATATCCAGGAGGCTCCACACGGAGTTTGCCGTCGCCAGCCGCTCCCCGTCCAAAGTCTCCATCATGAAATTTCTCATTCCGAGGATCCCCTTGAACTCGTAGGGCTGCGTGCCGGTCCGCACCGCTTCCCCCATCACGGGGCGCCTCTCAAAGCAGATCTGCCAGTAGTTGATCACCCAGGCGAAGTGATGCTCTCTCATATAATCGAGCCCGACTCCCAGGTCCTCCGACTGAAAGGAAGAGCAATCCTGGAAATAGTCGATCGTCTTCTCCGCCGTTAGCTTTCGGCCTGCGTCCACCTCGCTGTATCTGATTCGTCCGTCAAAAGTATACATTTCCTGTTCCTGACTGTTTTGCCCCGACTGTATCTCAGCCGTTCAAAACGCCTTCTGAGTTGAAGTAATAGATCTTGTCGTTGATGTCCCAGTAACCGGTCGCCGCTCTTCCGCCTGCAGAAGGGCTGAAGAAGTACTTCTTACCGCCTACGGTGACCCATCCCAGTGTCATCTGTCCCTGTGAGTCAAAATAGTAATTCATCCCATTAATCTTCGTGAGCCCGGTCTTCATCCTGAAGTCGTTTCCGAAGTAATAGGTCTCGCCGCCGATCTCTCTCCATCCCTTGACCGCATAGCCTTCGGAGCACATGTAGACCCACTTGCTTCCTACCTGTACCCAGCCGGTCTTCATTTTGCCCTGGCTTGTCAGATAGAACATTCTGCTGCCGAGCTTAAGCCAACCGGTCTTCATGGCGCCGCCCTTTGTAAAGTAATACCAGGAGCCGCCGATTTTTCTCCAGCCCACGACCATCTTGCCGTTGCCGTCCAGATAGTAGGTGTCGCCGCGATAGCTGAGCCACCCCTTTACCAGATCTCCCGATGAGGAGTAGTAATACCATGTACCGTTCTTTTTCTTCCACTTGCCGCCCTCGGATGTCGCGGCACTGCTGCTTCCGCCGCTGGTGGAACCGTTTCCGCGAAGCTGGATGGTAGCTCTCTTGCCGTTGCTTCCCAGAGACCATGTCGCGTGATAATGGTCGCCGGTGTGCGCGTCGATGATGGGCGTGCCGGAGCTGTTCTTGCCGACACAGATCGCCGTGTGGTCATAGACGCCGTTGCTGTTCCAGTCGTAATAGACCGGGTTGCCTCTGAGGACATTTCCGCTGTTGGCACTCATGAAGGTGCCGTAATTCTTGAAGTTATCGATCGCGCCGCTGCAGTTGATCCATGCGTAAGAAGCCGGATACCAGTTCTTGTTCTTGGGCATGCCGCCTGCGTACAGGCACTGTGATACGAAGTTGCAGCAGTCCACGCCGGGATACTGTCTGTACTCGGGGTTTCTGGAAGTCGCCCATTTGTCCGCGTAAGCGATTGCTGCGTCCGCGTTGTAGGAATACTTGCCGTCGCCGTAGGTCTTGAGGGTGGAAGTCTTAAGTCCGGAATTGCTGATAGCGTCGGCCTCGGAGCCGCTGGTCTCCGACTGTGTATCGGAGCTCATCAGATTGTCCTTCTTCAGCTCAGCGTCGCCGAGATTTTCCTGCTGGATCTCCGCGTCCTCAAGCCAGCCGAAATTTCTGTCTGTATTTGTAATTTTAGCTACATCCCAGTTTCCGCCAGCGTCCTTCTCCAGAACTGCCGTGTAATAGTAGCGGTATGCGGATACATTTTCAATATCCTGATCGCCTTCGGTGTAGCCTTCCGTCATCCACTCGTCGACGTCGATCTCGACCGTTCCGTTCTCTTCCCTGCAGGAAGTAACGGTATAACCGGGGATCAGCCTTGTGAGATTCTGCGCGGAAGAAATACTCATCGCAGTGTACTCGTTCTGTCTGTCCCACTCCGCCACGACTGCGTCGTCAGCTTCCGCGGTGCCGCCCATCATATAAGCAACCTTGCGCTGCTCATAATCCGACAAAGTATCGATTATTTTATTGGCCTGGTCAGCACCGAGCTCATCGGCTACGGCGGTGCAGTCAGGTTTCATTTTACGGGCAATATCGAGAATTTCCTGATCTGAAATAGAAGTGCTGCGCGCATAGAGTTCTGCGATCGCTTCGTCATAAGAAATACCGTCGCTCTGATTGGTGCCCTGATCAGCTTTCTGATCGGCTTCCTGTGACTCTTCCTTCACCTTTTCAGCCTGCACATTGGCACTGGGCACATTTGACCCGGACGGCATTCCTACTGCACAAAGTGTTCCTGCAGCAATTACAAATGCTGAAGTGAGAGCTACGACGGTATGCTTTTTCATAGTATCCTCCGATCTCTATGATGACGGTAATCATTTCCGCAATGAATTGTAACATCTACAGTAATTATGTTAACATTTATTTAACATTTTGTCACCAAATTTTTATACAATTTTATTTTTTGTTAGATGTGCACAGTTTTACCGGAGGATTTTGTGTGAAATAGGCAAGAAAAGGGGGATTTTGGGGCGCAGGGCCGCTGGTTGTGGGGGTGCTGGGCTTTTTGAGCATAAAGAAAGGCACCTGACAACAAGTGTCAGATGCCTATTTTTAATAGCAGGGCTAGAAGGATTCCGACCAAAAAGCCCTTGTTTATCACGTTTTTCAGCACTCAATATGCGTTGACTGACACCCTGACTGACACCCCATCATGTAAAGTTGACCGCTAAGAGCTGCTCAATCTTTCGTTCTTTGGAGGTGTGAGCGTACAACCCGAGCGTCATAGATACGTCTGTATGTCCTAGAATACTTTGAAGTTCTTTAACCTCCATACCGCTCTCGATTGCCCTTGTAGCAAATGTATCGCGGAATGCATGCGCGGTGAACTTCTCGATATTTGCCTTTTTACAGATTCTCGATATATCCAGATTGACTATTGATGCATGGAGGATACCGCCCCTTGCCGCTCTGAAAATCGGCTGTTTGATCCTTACGACCTTTGAAGGATTGAGCGCCCGGTTGAGGGCCTGTTGGTCTTTCAGTGCAGCACTGGCGTCAGGATCCAGTGGAATGAACCGACGCCCGGCCTCCGTCTTCGTGTCCTGACCGATCATATAACTGCCCGTTTCCGTTCTGGTAACCGTCCGCATGACCGTTATACCATCTTCGTGAATGTCTGAGGCGAACAATGCACACGCTTCGCCACATCTGAGGCCCGTGTGGAGCATTAACACGTACAGGTTACAGTACCGGGAGTTTAGTGTCCTTGCCGTCTCTAAGAATGCGGTTGTCTCAGCCTTGGACAGTGCGCGGTGTACTGTATCGGCCGCCCTTGCCTCTGTCCGGCGAACTGCTTGCACGTTCTCGGCCGGATTCCAGTTAACTACTCTGTCCGCTATTGCGTGACGGTAAATCGCACGAACCATACTGATACAGTCATTTGTCGTTCTGGTTGATGCAGTGGAGCACAATGCACTTTGCAGTTTCCGGACGTCTCGCCGGGTGACCTCATCCAATACCAGATCACCGAAACGACGTTTATCTATTTCAGCATTACAGATAAGATTCAGCATGATTCTATCCGTTCTGAGTGTCGTTTCTTTCAGCTTAATATCCCGTTTCTGCTCCAACCATTCATCACTGTATACCGTGAATGTCGGCATTGTGGGAAATTCCTTCTGCTTTTCGGCCTCTGCCTCTTCACGTTCACGCCGCCTCCGATCTCTGACAGATTCATAAGTCCCCGTCATTAGCTGCGCTTTCAGCATTTCAGCATTTGCCTCTGCCTGTCTGGTAGTCTCTCCATAAGCTGTATATCTTTTGCCATTGTACCGAAACTGTATACAGATTCGGCCGTCGGCTCTCTCTTTTCGTTTTCGCGCCAATATTGCCTCCCTTCTTCCGGCGCGTCCATGTGTAACATTATCTTAACACCTCAGAACGCGCGATTCGAGACTATACATTCTTTTACAACCGTGTTACAATTTGTTAATATCGCTGATAAGCGCCAATTATCAGCCAACTCCCTAGCCTCAGACGTCAATTGTCCATGTGTATGACGCCTGAGGCATTTTTTATGCACGAAGATCTCGCGCGACCTCTGCCCGGATCTCGTCGATCATGTCGAGCAGTTCCACACGCAAGTGCTGTATTGAATCATCATCCAGTGCGACATAACCACTCTCAGCCGCTTCTATGGTATTGGCAATGCCGGCCGCCTCTTTCAGTTTTAACCATGTGCTCGACCCGTTCATATCTATCTGTAATCACCCTCTCTCGCTTTCAGTTCTGCATCTCTTTGTGGCTTTTCTGCCTGTTTGAAGGAATACACATGCACACCGCAAACCGCCTTAAAACGGCAAATACAGCGTTATTCTATATGCTGTCCATCTCCAGTAATTCCGTTAAATACTTGTCCAACTTCTGGGAAATGATCGTTTCATTATTTAAGAAGTACTCAGCACCTATCTCTCTTTCCATCTTATCAAGGATCTCAATTTCATCCTGTGTGAGCTGAGGGTGCTTTGCCAGATCTTTTTTCAGCTTTTTGGAGAGCCTAACCAGATTATTGCCCTGTACATCTGTCAACTTTTGCAGCAATCTGGGAGTTATCCGATCTGTATTGTTCTCGACAAAATATGCAATATCATTCGGATTGATTCCCTCACTTTTAAGTATCATCAAAATGCTGTTGACCTCCTGTGTCACCGCAATAAATGATTCGATGACACACTGGCATACAATTTCCTTCTTTCGTTTGTCATTTTGGATAGATTCTAATTTCTCCGAAAAGTCAATAATCATAAATCCTCCTATAAACAAATATTCGGCCCGGATCCGTCCCGGAATGCCCTTTTCCCATGTCAAAAACGACCATTTCACACAATCAATACAGCATTGCTGTCGGCTCTCTCCCGCCTCCGTCCCGGTGCCGAATGAGGGGCATGTAAAATGCGTAACCGGGAGCCTGGTATCAAATTTACTTCCAAAAAATCTTTCTCGGATTATTAATATTTTTCACAGCTCTATGATGTTTGTCTCTCCTCCTCTCGCTAGGCTTCTTGTACTTGCACTTGTCACGGTATGCCGCAATGATCCCCTCGCGGTTGCAAGCTCGCTTGAATCTTTTTATGAGATTGTCAATACTCTCTCCATCACCTCTGTATACTGGTTTCATGTATTTACCCATCCTTGTTTGATATCTGGTATTGCCTGTATGCTTTATGCTCTTATTCATTCAAATCTGGGAACCCGATGCCGTAATACAGTTTCATCTTGCTAAGTTCTTCCAGTCTTATCATTGCCCGTTCCTGTACACTTCCATACCGCTCGAATGTTCCGTGACCTGTGCCGGACAAACTCCAACCTCTAGCGGTTCCATCGTCCAGATATGGAAGTAGGCGTTTTGTGTAACGAGGCTTTCGCAGTTCTCGAAGCGCCTGTTGCTGTATTGCTCTCGCTCTCTCGACTGATACGCCGATAACAGCGCCGCACTCGCTCAACGTCCGACCTTCAATGTATCTGCTCCGGATGATATCGGCCTGTTGTGGTTTCAGTTCGTTAACACAGCTCAACAGCTCATCCGAAAGTTCTTGCTGATATACTCGCTCAACTGTATCCTCCATCGCGTCACCGTCCGCAGCAATGGTATCTTCCAGTGTCAGATCATCGTCCTCACCTCCGATTACCTCCGATGTACTGCGGATCCTTAGCGCCCGGACGTCTTTTTGCAGTTCTTCGAGCTGCTCCCGCCTCAGACCTAATACAGCACACAGCTCGCGCTCCGATGGATCCCGGCCGAATTGAATCTGATATGCGTGTACCACTCTCTTATATCGTCCGATCTGGGCGCGACGATTTGCCGGTATCCGGACAACTCCACCACAGTTAATGAGATAACTTTGTATTGCTTGCCGGATCCAAAACACCGCGTAAGTTATAAAGCTGCCGCCCTTGTCCGGTGACCATAATTCAGCGGCGCGGACCAGTCCGAAATAGCTTTCTTGCCGGAGGTCCTCCAAATCCTCAACACCTTTATACCGTCTGACAATCTTCTCAATCATTCCGATATTGTTCTTGTAAAGATCTTCAATCACTTCCTTGTTTCCACTCTGATACATCATGCACAGTTGTTCATTAGTCATTGTCAATACTCCGAAAGAATAAAACATGATATAATGCAATCAGAGCGATTATTTATCCCGGGAAGAAAGATATTAGCAAGTTCTCCCCGGGATTTTTTATGTAAATGTCAAACAGATCAGTACATCAAATGAGTTATTCCTCATCCGGGTAATAGAGGCCACCCTCTACAACCTGGTCGATCTTCTCGGCCCCATCCTGAATCATGTCAGCATCATGCTCGAGCGCTTCCTTCTCTTTCTGGTCATACATTATCCCCTGTTAAGACTCTTTTTTACCAAACCTTCCATAATCCATGCAAATTTGACGAAGGGTTTCTCCCTCCATGTTTTCCACAGTTGAACCAGTGGCAACAATAGAAGCATTGTAAGCAGCATTGGGAGTGATCACACCGTAAAAAGAGAAAAACTGTGTATCATGGCACTTTCCATAATCCAGAGGGATCTTTTCAAGCTGCTTCATTTTGGGATTGTTTCCATACTGTCCCGTGAGATCAGAGCAAGCTCTTTCTCTCTGCATGGCAATGTTCTGCATTGCTACCAGTTCCATGAAGTCCTTTCCCAGATCAGCAACCTTCTCCCGGTATGCTTTCATCTTTTTTGAGAACTTCGCATTGTAAGACTCTGCGTAAGTGTTCCATGCTTCTTCTATCTCCGGGACGTTGTAACTGGGAGTCCTGATCTGCCTTCTCACTGCCCGGATCTTGAACTCAACCGCTTCACGGTCTGCCTTTGCTTCGTTGTACGCTTCGAGATCTCCCTCTTTCTCTGCCAGATCCATTCTTTCTTTCAAAACAGAAAGATCCTTTGTAAGCTGGTTGAGTTCGTTTGTGAGTCTCGTTCTTTCCTGTGCAGCTCCATTCCTAATTTTTACGGCATCTTCAATTTTCATGGTCAATTCCTCTCAATATAAATTTGTTGTGTGCAGTCTCGCACTTGTTCTCGTTTCTATGTGACTGAGTACGGCATCACATTTCTTTATCTCTTTATCAATGCGCTCCCTCTCAGCTTTGCTCGTTGCTCCGGATCGTTTCAACCGAAGATCATTCTTTTTCTTCCACATAGTTTCTTTCAAATCACGATTATTCATGGTACACCTCGCATAAATCTTTGAAATTCTTCATGATCTATCTCAATGACTCTCTCCCGGAGCATCTTCCTGTTGAGAGCCTTTCTCTCGTAATATGGTTTATCCGGATCATTAAACACTGCGTGAAGGGAGAAGATTTCTTCCTCCTCTGCGAGTGCGTTAATGAAACTTTTCCGATCTGAACACTGTTCCTTTGTCATTGGCATTCCTCCGCTTTCTTGCTCCAATATCTCGCAGCAATAGCACTTGCCTTCTCAGGGTTCTTCTTCCTCCACTCCCTTGCATACGCTTTCAGCTTATCGCGGTTCTTCTTCCTGTATTCTCTTTGATATTCTCTTTGATAAGCGCGTATATCGTCCTTATGAGATTCACGGTAGTTCTTGCGATAACGGGCAAATGCTTCTTTGTGCTCCATCCGGTACTTAATATAGTAGTCTCTCAGTTGAAGTTTGTTCGTCATGTGTGTTCCCTCCATGTTCAATTATACCATTATTCTTGTATAACAAACATGAAATAGAGCATATTTACGCGGTTCTATCTTTCAAAATATACCTTGATGCTATTTACGTTTTTGTGTATTATAGTATATATGTACATGAGCGCTGTTTATTTGTATTCCTTTCAGTTAGGTTCTTTGTAAGCCGCTATGTTCTGAGAAAACACCTCTTAAAGGGGTGTTTTTCTCTTTCAGACGCTTCATCATGTCAACGGACTCCCCATATTCACACTATGGTTTCTGCTTTAGATTTTTTGAAATTCGACTCGTCTCGATTTTCTAAATCCCCTTTGTGATTTGTGGTTGCCTTCGGAATACTCAGCAGAATCTTTGTCCCTCCATGTAGAACTCGACTCCACAGAGAGAACCGTTCACAGTGCTGCAATTTCCCACCATGCCCACAGAAACCGAGTATTTCGGCGTGTACGCTGATTTACAAGGCATTGTGTAGAATCTCAGCGCCTAGAGAAGAAAGAGCCTTCCCTGTGCCTTTCCGAGCCTTTCCAATGCACATTCATGGCACTGTCTTGATAGATTCGTTGCAGATATAGGGAAGAATATGCTCCCAGTATCAGCAAGGGAAGGGCACTTTACCCCTTTAAAGTAAAAAAGGCTCAGAGTTGGAAGATGCTCCCTTTCCACACCGCTGGTCCCCTTTATGGGCGGGGTATATACCGGGGCGGGGTATCTCACATATTTTTTTTTACAAAAATATATTTTTTTAAAAAATTTACGTGAAAATATTGCGTCATTGGGTGTCTTGCCGGCCGACGTTCTCCCCCGTCCACCTGGTCATATATGGTACATGCTCCCGTGCTGATCCTGTCAGCGGTGGAGCGTTCAGCGTCAGCTCATACAGGATCCTGTACACGCAGCATTACGCGGCGCGATAACCTCACTCAGCTTTTTGAGTTTGAGTAACTTAGTGTTCTTTCCGTGCTTTCGGAGCTGTGGATTGTTCCAGATCACACGCTTATTCTGTATGTTTCCAGATGCATCTCGAAATGTCATGCAAACGGTAACCTCTGCCTCATCCGGACAGCTTAACCAGTAATCTGTAAGAATCTCCATGATCCTGTGAAATTCCGGCGAATTGTTCCATGTTGTCATCGATCAACAACCTCCTATCTATCAATGTGTCTTAGCACACTTCTTTATGCTCAATGCTCTGCTCCCGCGCCAGATCCTCTAATGCGTCAGCGGCAAACCTCAGACCGTCAATCAGAGTGAACAACTCACAGTCACCCGCGAGTGTCAGCTCGACGCCTCCATTGCCCGCAACACTTTCCGGAATGATCTTTGCATTAATGGCAGTCCCGGCCAGATCATTGAACCTGACCATTGCCCGGCACCCGTGACCGGCGTCACCTCCGCGCGGGCCTGTTGTGGCTGCGGTGACTTCCAGAACATTGGCAAGTGTGAATGTTTTTCTGATTGCCGGGAGCAACATTTCCCCTCCGAAAACAAAATCCTTAATGCGGTAATATCCGCTCTTTCCGTTCTCAATATATCCGTCTGCATGTTCAAATGTCTTTGTCATAATTCCTCCCGATTTGTGATTGTGGCGGCGTGTGCCGTGCGCGCGTGAATGCAGCAATGTGGCGTGGCTCTCAGTCCATCCAGTCCACTATCGAGCCATATACCCAGACATACCCATCAAAACCAGATATTAGTACTTACTGCTTTCTTACCTCTCTATACCTCTCTCTATATATTTATATTTAATATTTATATTTACTGGGTATATGTGGGTATATATAGGAGAAAAGCCCTTAAATATCATGTTTCCCCACATACCCACACCATACGCCCGCAAACATACCCACCGCTGACAGTGGGTATATGAAATTAGTGAAAATTCAAACCGCCTCAATCAAACGGGAGTTTTTCATCATCCGGAACACTCGAAAAACCCGATTCTTGTGCTGCACTGGGTATATAATCCGGCTCTCTGGGTGTACCCACGTTTGAGGCTGTGGGTATATCCTCGACACGTTCCCATGCCCTCTGATAACCGTAATTCTTGAAGTATTTTTTCGCGCCTTTGTTGCTGCTGTTCGTACCCATATATTTTTGATACCCTTCAATCGAAGTGTTCATGATTTCGGCAATTTCTTGCAGTTCCCATTTGTCCGGCGTCGTTCCCCTCGCGATATTGCAGTAAGCAGGATTAGGTAATGCGAGGTCAAATATCATCTTCGTACACACGAACGGCGGTTTATCAGAATCTAACCAATCCTGAATGATTCCGACCTTTTCATCTTCCGGTGCTGAGATTTCCTGTAAGCGCTTCAACCGTTCTTCATGCTCTTTGCTGAGGATCAAAGGGAAATTCTCCTGACGGCCTTTTACCATTGCCTCCGCATAACACTGCCGGACGTACTCCCGCGCCTCTGCTACGTCTTTCATCGGGTGTACTTCCTGTCTGGCACCGTCACACAAAATCGGGATAAACCTCCGGTTCCCGCTCCTGTCATCCGGCAAAAACTGACTTCTGTTACTGGTTCCAATGAAAACGGCCTGTCTAGGGTAACGCTCTGAGAACCTTGCATGCGGTGTCCTGTAATCGTCTGCCGTTCTGGAAAGATAACCTTTGATCGTCTCGATATCACGCGCCCTTCTTGTTGCAATCATCTCTCCCAGTTCAACAATGATGTGCCCGCGCAGCGCCTCGAATGAGCGTTTGTTGTCGTTCAGATCGTCGAGTGAATCCGTATACCACCCATCATCGAGTGCCAGTAATCTGCACATCGTACTCTTTCCGGTGCCTTGCTTTGTGTCCGCGAAAATGATTGCCGTATCAAACTTTGTTCCCGGATGGAATACTCTCTGAATCACGGCATATAACAGCAGCTTTGTAACCGCTGTTGTATAATCGCATCGTTCCGCCCCCAGATAACGAGGTAACAGATCTGGTATCCTCTCGATACCGTCCCACTCTAACGAATTGAGCAGCTCCCGCACCGGGTGATATGCATTAAAATCAGCAACGGCGTTAATACTGTCGAAAATTTCATCCTTGTTATGGATCCTGTACACAGCAGAGATAAATCTCCTAATGTTGACCAGATCCACATCGCGAATAGGATGGTCATCAATGGCCCAGTAAAAGCCATGTACATATACTCTGCCGTCCAACTGGTTATACCTGACCTTGCCGCGAAAATACGGATCATCGCGCAGAATGGTATAATAGTTTTCCGGAATGCTGATTACCTTTTGGTTTTCCTCTTTTCCGACCCTTACTAAGTTGAGAGTGTCGGCCGCTTTTCTGCTTACCTCGAGCGCCTGAGCCTCTGACAGTTCTGTTGTATCCGCATATTCAGCGGGAGCCTCTGCGCGGCTTTTTGACGTCCTGTAACCGTTCTTCATGGCGGCGGCAATGATCGTTCCGGCATTCCAATGGCTTTTGTTGTTCTTGAAGGATTTCCAGATCTTTTCTGTTTCCCCTTCAACATACTTGTCTGACGCTTCGCCGGTTCTCTGATCCTTAAAGCGGCTCCATGTATCCCAAACGTCAAAACCGAATCCGCAATGATGCAGCGCAATACCAACGTGTATCCAATCCTCCCGCGAACAATCCGCGCTGATATAGGGCAATGCCTCCAATACCCGGCGGTGCGTTTCTTCGTCAATCTCGAATCTGACGCCTTGTGCCGTCTCCTGTACTGCTCCCGGCTGTGTGCTCTGCGGAGCATTGCGGTATTTGTCGTGCATCTCTTGCCGGATCTTTAGCAATTCCTTGAAGAATGCGGCCGCCTGGTCATCAACAGCAACCTCATTGAACACTTTATGCATACCAGTGAGATATACATAACGACCCTCAGTGCGAAACCAAAATTCAATCTTCGGCACCTTGTCGCGTTCTTCCTTTGACATGCAATTGTACTTATCAAGTGGCATGTCTACGATTACACTGTTGTAACCGTTCGATTCAGGTGCGAATGATTCCGCATAATCACCCAGATCGACAATCTGATGGTATCCGGTGCCGCTCATGGATGTTTCAAAGTAAGTGGAGCATACCGACCTGAGGCGCTTTACAACGTCCCGGATCCACGGCACAACCTTTCCATTTATCACAGCATGGTCGTAATCTACCAACAGAAACGTGCTGTTGTTGCCGACGGCAAAACCGAACGCCTTGTTTTCTGGAATCTCATCTAAGGTTTTCCAATTCGCGGGAGTGTTCCACCCTTTCGGAGTAGCTGTCTTACTGTTCGTGTACAGTTCAAAGAAGCGCCGCTCATCAATTATGGCCTTTGGCAATCCTTCTCTATTTTGGAGAACAGCCAACGCGCTCACCTCCTCCCGTCAACATTTCCTTCCATCAAAATCATGATCGTTCCGCATGCCGCCACGAATGTTGCTGCAATGACCACTACCAATGCGACCGGATCATCAAACATTTTTTCAATGCAGCATCCGACTACAAATGCCGATATCAGTACCACATATTCTTTCATGATTTCCCGGCCCTCCATGCTTTCACCGTTTCCGGATCGACCAACTCACCGTCCCGGCCGTCCAGATACCTGTCGAGCGCTTGCCGATCACACAGCCATGCCGCCCCCAGACGCCGCACCGCGCCGGCCGTTTCTGCAATTCGCCGGGCGTAAGTTCTGCCGCATCCCAAATACACGCACAGATCGTCAAGCCTCAGATACCGCGCATTCATTCGGAGAGTTGCGGCCGTTACCGCCTTGCTGATTTCTGTATAGTCGATGGTTGCAACATTCTCTGCCATATCACTCACCTCCCTTTTCGAGCAGATCTTCTAACGGCCTCTGTAATGCCTCCGCTATTCTCAATGCTGTATTCGCCGCACATGAACGACCACAGCACACGTTATTGATAACGGCACGACTAATGCCGCTCCGCTCTGAAAGCTCTTTCTGTCCAATGTCGCAATCAATCATGATGTGTCGGAGTTTTTTGTTATCTATCCTCATGAGCTTTTACCTCCTTTCGCCAAAACTAAAGCATTTCCTTTGTTTTCTATATTGTAAATAAAGCATATCCTTTAGTCAAGTAAAAGAAATATTTTATTTTATGTAAATTGTTTGCTTTACTTTATACGGTGTGATATTGTAAATTTAATCGGAGGTATGGTGATGGAACCGAACGCAAAAGAAATAGGAAATAGAATAAAGAAATACCGAAAAAATATTCACATGACGCAAAAAGAACTTGCAAAAAAAATCGGCTGCGCAGAAATGACCATTAGTCAATATGAGCGGGGGCTGTATTCGCCCAAAATTGACGCCCGCATTGCTATTGCTAAAGCGCTGGGCGTCGAGTATGTAGATTTATTCGGTTCAGATCAGGAGCGCGCAGATCCCGATTTTTCACCTTATTCATCTGGCGTACTTGCCTATAAAGGAACCGATATTCTCAAATCGTTACTTCGGAAAATGATGAAAGTATCACTATTGGAGGATAAAAGATTTATTCGCGTATATGGAAACGGTAAAGATGATTATATCGACATGAATGCTGCGGAATACTCGGGATTCTTATTATACTTAGTTCGACTAATTGAGAGCGGCTGCCAGAATTATATCGATGTATGCCGCAATCATGATGAAACTAAAGACCTGATACCGAAAGAATAATACAGTTCTTCCGGATCCACCGCACCGGCAAACAAAAAGAGCACCGCACAGCGCCCGATCTGGGTACTATGCAGTGCTCTTTCATTATGTTTGGATTGTGCCGTGTTCACTTTGTGCCAATGTTGGCACAATGTTTAAGAAGGGTACGCAGATTTCTGCGGAGGCTAAAGGCGTGTCCACTTTTGGTATCGATACTTTTGTCAGATTTCTGACAGATGTCCGTTCTTGTTCCTTGTCGCTCTTTCGCCTTTCCCGCAATCACTGGTTCTCAGCCTCGCGCATTACTCGCCCCGCTGCCCGGCACACTGTATGATAATTATTCGTTTCCAGTATGTCCAGATCTTCGGGCGTGATCTTGTCCGCAAGTCCGGCGGCGCGTATATCCTCCCGCAATTTCTGCTCTATCCGTGCTATTTCGTCATCATCGGCCGGGAGAGCATCGAACGTCCTGTTTTGCATCTCCATTAGCTTTTTCACAGTGTCGGAGAATTCCGGCACATCAATATAGCAGCACTGAGCGTCCGGATCCAGACCAAGCACAATGCATGCACCGTCCCGAATGTTATAAAATGCACTTGTCAGTGCATCGTACTCCGAACCATTAAAACGGCCGTCCTGATGCCCCTTTACTATTCTAGGAAGTAACGATTGCAGTTCATCGAATTCTTCACGCGTCAGTGTGCCGGTATCCACTTTTACCGAACAGGCCGCCAATTGCTGTAATAGTTCCGTGAATACTGAAATACAATAGTCCATCGTGATACCTCCGTTATACCCAGTTCTCAACTTCTTTGCCGTCGGCGTCCAGAATCATCACGCCAATATATCCTGTTTCGCCGTCATGAGCATTGTTATAATTTCTGGCAGAAACAATTGCATCTGTTTCTGTTGGCTGCTTATCAACAATGCACCCGTCTTTGTCCCCTCCGACGTGAATAACCTTGTACTCGCTCATCGTGTCACCTCTCATTGCAATACATAATCAATAAGTTGCTCGCATCCAGTCCCGGCACACTCTCCGAAAAATGTGCTTCGATGTATATATCACCGGACAAATTATGCTTTGCCTCATATCGTGCCAGTATATGACCCTCTCCAATAGACAGATCATAATTGTTCGCCTCTATATCTTCAACCGGCATTATACCATAATCACCCCCATAGAAGCGCCTGAGACACTCCATGATATAAGTCATGGTTTCCGGATCCTTGCACACTTCAGCAATTGCCCGCGTTTGATATGTACCGAGTTTTCTAATATCTCCTAATGTCATGATTGATTGCCTCCGTTTCTGCCCGGATCCAGAAAAGCAAGTACCTCTGCCCTCTGTGGAGCTGATGCCTTTTTAAATAGTTTCGCCAGTTCAAGGAACTCATCTTGCCATTCGGGAGACTTCCGCATTAATTCTTTGTATCGGAATGTTGCCCGGAATGCATGCGGCGAAAACACATCAATTCCGGCCGTCTTGCAGATATCTGTTATATCATGGAGTAATGCCCGTGCATTGATAAGTTTACCGCCGCCTGATGAAAATATAGGCTTATCAGCACAAACGTCTTCCCGGGCCATTTCCGCGCGGATCCCGGCTATTGCATCGGCATTGAGCGCAGCAACATACTCTCCTGTCTTTGTACAGTTCCGGATAACGTACCCGCTCCCATCTCTGACAACTGTCTTACAGATCATTACCTTATCTTCTTTGACGTCGGCCGGTGTAATGGCTCCCGCCTCTCCAACTCTCAGTCCCGTATTGAGAAGAAACGTGTACAGGTTCCTGTAAACGCTACCTTGCTTTATTGCCGCATCCATGAACAGTGCTATTTCATTCTCAGAGAGACAACGGTGCATTGGCTTTTGTTCCGGTGATTTCTTCCTAGTCATTGCCCTTTACCCCCTCTTAGTCTGGCGCCTGGTACGCTCATTTCGCTTGCCGATGATAACGCCATATACAAATGCATCCATCATGAGTGCTGAAATATCTATGCCCTTGCCCGCTGCCAGATGTGCATCGAGTATGCTATGCAGATCTGATTCGAGAATATCTTCTATGTTTTGATGCCCTATCATTGCCATAGTGTCATTGTATGTATAGACTGAATGTTCAACTGCTTTATTCATAGTTCGTTACCCTCCCTCAATAATATCTAGTTTCATACAACACAGCATCGGCCGTCCTGATGCCGTCTTTATATTCGTACTTGTGCAGCGTCGCTTCGTAGTTCGCCGCCGTCCGGATCGCCTCCGCATCATCTGCAAACTCTGACGCCGGAAACAGTCCGTCATTCACAAAAGCGTTCATGCAATCCATATAGTAGTAAATGCCGTTCAGCTTCTTTTCTGCATGACTTAGCCCCAGATAGAAATAGCATTTCTGCTTGTACCGGTTCATACCGAATGCCATGTACAACGGCCCGCTCCCGTCGGAGCTGTGCGGCTCTCCCATTAGGAACCCCGCATGCACCGGAATGCCGTATTTGTTCAGCGCCCTTTGTGCCGTTTCACTGGGTAATGACTTCGGAGGTACACAATTGAGCATCTCATTGTAAACAGCATCCTCTATGCCCTGTCCGGGTGCTGCATTAAATGTCCCGTCAGCTTGCCATTGTTCCATCGTGTATATATTCATGCGCTTTCACCTCTTTTCGATCATGACAGCAATCTGCTCGACGGGAATGCTGCATTCAAATGACAATAGAGCCTTTGTGCTCTCCTCCTCACCGTCGAAGGTTCCGCGCACTGAATAAGCGCATAACTCGCGCCCTGTATCCGAATCTCGAAACACCTTCCAGAATTCCATACCATAGAACTCCCTTCTGTATTAAATTGTATTTATTTGGGTACACACGGATTTGCCGAACTTAGATTTGATTTTATTCCACATCCGTGGAGCATTTCGCCACACATGTGGATTATCTGACTGACACTTTGACTGACACTTTGACTGACATTCGCATGATTTTCTATAACACTCTGTGTATACTCTGTGTATAGTTTTAGTGTTATGAATGCCAGTTTTGCCGATAAAATAAGGACCTTACAAACACCGTATAATGTGCTGTAAAGTCCCGTGATTTTTGGACAGGGCTAGAAGGATTCGAACCTTCAAGATGACGGAGTCAGAGTCCGCTGCCTTACCGTTTGGCTATAGCCCTTTATATATGTAAACGACTTCATGTCGGTTACGAATTGTTATTATAGAGTAAGCTTTTCGTTTTGGCAAGTCCTTTTTTATAATTTTCCCAAAGTTTTTTAGAAGCCTTTCCACATTCACAAATCAGGTGTAACCACACAGGATCCTATCGCCTTCGCTCCCCCAGAAAAACCCCACAGCCTCCGAATCCCTTCGAAAGCCGCGGGGTACAATAACATCACTATGAAATCTGAACATCAGGTATTCTTCCACACCGCCGGCGTCACCAGCATAAGCATAGGATAGAGCTCAAGACGTCCGGCAAGCATGTCGAACATGAGGATGTACTTGGTGACCGGCTGCATGATGCTGAAGTTGCAGGTGGGACCGACCTTGGAGAGGCCGGGTCCGATGTTGTTGAAGGTACAGGCCACGGACGTGAAAACGGTCTCGAGGTCGTAATTCTCAAATATTGTGATCGCCAGGATCGACATAAAGAACAGCAGCATGTAAGTGGTCAGGTAGACGCTCACGCTATGGATGGTGCTCCTGTCCATGGTCTTTCCGTCCATGGTGACATTCGTGACCGCACGGGGATGCAGGTATTTCTTGATCTCGCGGTAAACGGTCTTGAACATGATCATGATTCGGGAGACCTTCATACCGCCGCCGGTACTGCCGGCGCAGGCGCCGCAGAACATGATCAGGACGAGCAGGGCCCTGGAGTACTGCGGCCACTGGTCAAAGTCCGCCGTTGCGAAGCCGGTCGTCGTGATGATCGAGCCGACCTGAAAGGCCGCGTGATGGAAGGCCATGAAGAGCGACGGGAACATGCCCCGGATGTTGATCGTAATCGTGATGATCGCAAATGCGATGATGCCAAAATATCCCTTCAGCTCACTCATCTTTAACACTTCACCGAATTTTCTCCGGATGATGAAGAAGTAGGCGTTGAAGTTGACGCCGAACATGATGATGAACACCGTGATGATGCCCTGCATCAGCGTGGAGTAGCTGGCGCAGCTGTCGTTGCGAACGCCGAATCCGCCGGTTCCTGCACTGCCGAAGGAGATGCAGAGCGCGTCAAACAGGGGCATTCCCGCGATCAGCAGGATGATGATCTCCGCCACAGTGATGCCGAAGTAGATGGAGTACAATATTTTGGCGGTTTCTTTCATGCGCGGGACGAGCTTGCCGACCGTAGGGCCCGGGCTCTCCGCCCGCATCAGGTTCATGTTGTAACCGCCGGTCATGGGAAGGACCGCCAGGATGAAGACGATGACGCCCATTCCGCCGACCCAGTGGGTAAAGCTGCGCCAGAACAGGCCCGTGTGGCTGAGGGCCTCGACGTCCGTCAGGATACTGGATCCGGTCGTCGTAAAGCCGGATACGGTCTCAAAAAGCGCGTCCGTAAAGCTGGGGATGTCCTTTGTGATCACGAGCGGGATCGCACCCAGGATACTGATGACGATCCAGCTCAGTCCGACAATGACAAGTCCTTCTCTTGCGTAGTAGGCCTGGCTTTCAAGTTTGATCGAAGCGATGATCTTTCCGATGACAAAATAGACAATGGCCAGTATCGCGTAGACAATTGCCTGCTTCTCCGCGTAGAACAGGCCGCAGAGGGCCGGGAGCGCCAGGAAAGCCCCGGTGAACTGGATCACGACTCCCAGTATTCTCCGGATAATTGAATAGTTCATATCTGCCTCCTGTCCGTTACCGTAAGATATCCCTGATGTCTCCGAATCCGAGGTGAGAAGTGACTACGACGACACTGTCGCCCTCTTTGATCACGGAATTACCGTTAGGAATCGCGGTCTTGCCGTCCTTGGTGATACATGCGATCAGGACGCCCGGCTTGACTTTGAGCTGGGAGAGCGGGATCCCCACTACGGGCGAATCCGGCTGGATCTTGAACTCGAGAGCCTCGACCTTGTTTTCTATGATCTTGTACAGGGACTCCACGTTGCTGCCGATGGAGTTCTGCATGGCGCGGACATAGCGGATGATGTTGTCCGCGGTAATGTTCTTGGGATGAACCAGGGTTCCCAGGTCCAGGCGCTTGATGATCTCGTCAAAGTCCAGCCTGTCGACTTTTGTGATGACTTTGGCCTTGGAGCACTCCTGGGCAAACAGAGAGAGGAAAAGGTTCTCCTCATCCATTCCCGTCAGCGTCACAAAGGACTCGCACTCTCTTACGCCCTCTTCCATCAGGATGTGCTGATTGGCCGCGTCGGCGTTGATGATCACTGCTTTGGGGAGAGCTGCGCAGAGCTCTTCGCAGCGATCCCTGTCCTTCTCGATGATCTTCACGCGGATGCCGCTCTCGATCAGCTGCTGGGCGAGGTAGAAAGCGATCTTGCCGCCTCCGATGATGATGCAGTCCCTCACTCTGCGGCTCTTGAGCCCGATCCTGGAGACAAAATCTCTGGTGTTCTGTCTGGAAGCGACGATACTGATGACATCTCCGGCTTTCAGCACGAAAGCGCCGTTGGGGATCTCGACCTGTCCGCCTCTCTCCACGGTACAGATCAGCACGTCTGTGCCGGTCCTCTTGTGGATCTGCGCCAGCGGGCAGTTGTCCAGCACGGACCCTTCCGGGATCCTGACCTTGACGATCTCCACCCTGCCCTTGGCAAATGTCTCGATCTGAACGGCAGAGGGGAAACGCAGGACGCGCGCCGCCTCGGTTGCCGCCGCCATCTCGGGGTTGACCGTAAGGGACAGGCCCAGCTCTTCTTTGATAAAGCCGATCTCGCCGTTATACACGGGATTTCGTACTCTGGCGATCGTGTTGCAGCCGCCGGCCTTCTTCGCGATCAGGCAGCAGAGGAGGTTGAGTTCGTCAGAATCCGTCGCGGCGATCAAAAGGTCTGCCGTCTCGATCCCGGCCTCAATCTGAACCGCATGGCTGGCTCCGTTTCCGACCAGTCCCAGTACATCATAATTGTTCGAAATGTCCGTGACCACGCCACTGTCTACATCAATAACAGAAATGTCGTGTCCCTCCTGGCTCAGCTGAGCAATGAGGGCCGCGCCGACTTTGCCGCAGCCTACTACTATGATTTTCATACTCTATTCCCCTTTTTTACAGTTAAGACTCGCGAGGCTCTCAGCAGACGACAGCCCTGAGAATATCGCCGGTCTCTATGTCTACGGGCGCGTTTGGATCCGCGGCCAGTCCCAGCTCGAGATCGATGATCTCCTTGGGATGCGGTGCGCTGTCCACACGCTCTCCGTTCTGATTATACATGGAATTAACGATAATCGAAATATCTCTTCCGTCGGGTTTCATAATCTCTATTTTGTCCCCGACACAGAATTTGTTCCTCTGCATGATGCGGGCCCGCCCCTCGGGAGTGATCTCCTCGACAATTCCCAGAAAGACCGCTTCGTTGACATAGGTGTTGCTGTCGTAGACCATGGCGCTCTCATCCGGCCTTCCGTAGTAGAATCCGGTGGTAAAGCGCCTGTATGTGCACTTCTTGATCTCGTCCTGGTAGTCCGGGATCCGGGACCTGTAGAGATCCTCGCTCTCGAAGTAGTCGTCCAGCGCCTGCCTGTAGGCCCTGCCTACCGAGGCGACGTAAAGCGCCGTCTTCATGCGCCCTTCGATCTTGAGGCTGTCCACGCCCGCCTCCATCAGGTCCGGTATGTGCTCGATCATGCACAGGTCCCGGGAATTGAAGACGAAAGTTCCTCTCTCGTTCTCCTCCACCGGCAGGTAGACGCCCGGCCTGGATTCCTCCATGACCGCGTATTTCCAGCGGCAGGGATGCGTGCAGGCGCCGTGATTGGCGTCCCGCCCGGTAAAGTAGTTGGACAGAAGGCACCTCCCCGAATAGGAGATGCACATGGCTCCGTGCACAAAGGCCTCGATCTCCTTGTCCGGAGGAATGTGGTCCCTGATCTGCCTGATCTCCACAAGGCTCAGTTCCCTGGCGCAGACGACTCTCTCCGCCCCCATCCGGAACCAGAAGTTGAAGGTCTCGTAGTTGGTGTTGTTGGCCTGGGTCGAGATGTGAAGCGGGATCTCCGGGCAGGCCTTCTGTGCCAGTGTGAACATTCCGGGATCCGCCACCAGGATGGCGTCGGGTTTCAGCTGCGCCAGCTGGCCAAAATATTCCTCCGCCCCCTTGAGGTCCGCGTTGTGCGCCAGAATATTGGCGGTCACATACACTTTTACCCCTCTCTCGTGGGCGTAGCGAATGCCCTCCGCCATGTCCTGCGCGGAGAAGTTCCTCGCCTTGGCGCGCAGGCCGTAGGCCTCTCCGCCTATGTAGACGGCGTCCGCCCCGTAGCGGACTGCAGTCTTTAAGACCTCCAGGTCCTTGGCGGGAAGAAGAAGCTCTGTTTTTCTTCTGTTTTTGTTATATTCCATATTATTCCTCGATATCCCCTGCTATCATGCCGCGGCGCGATGCCGGCCGTCTGCGGCTCCCGGCTGTCGTGCCAGGTCTAGGGTCTGCCGCCGCTCTCACCGCCTCGCCGGCGCACCGACAGGGCCGCCCCGTCGCCGGTCTCCAGAAGGACGGTCCGCAGGCGAGGTTCGTCAGAGATCGCTTTCAGATATTCGCGCATCCTCTTGTGAATGGTCCTGTTGCGGCGAGTCACCGCGAATTTGGACGCCAGGATCTCCCCTTCCTTCAGGACGTTGTCGGACAAAAGCACTGCGCCGGGCCTCATGAGCCGGATCACCTCCGACAGGAACCGGATATACTGGCCCTTGGCCGCATCCATGAAGATAAAGTCGAAGGTTCCCTCCAGCTGCGGCAGGATCTGCGCCGCGTCGCCCTTGAGCAATGTGATCTCTTTCGCTCCAAAAGCCTCAAAATTTCGTTCAGCCTCCGCTGCCCTCTCCTCGTCCCGCTCGATCGTGACGATCTCGCAGGGCACAGGCGCGTAAGTGTGCATGACCAGCGCCGAATAGCCCACCGCCGTTCCGATCTCCAGGATCCGGCGCGGCGCCAGCATTTCCAGAAGGCACTGAATAAGGCCCCGGGTGTGAGGCCGAATGATCGGTATGCCCTCCTCCAGAGCCTTTCGTTCCAGTATGCGCAGTTCAGGGGATTCTTCCGCGTGCAGCGACTCCGCAAAGACGCTGATCCGCTCTCCGATCTCTCTTTGTGCGGCAAGTTTATCTATAAAGTCTGTCATATCACTCCGCCGGCGCCTCCTGGGCGGCCTGCTCCGCAGCTCCCGGAGCTGCCGCAGCTTCAGATTCCTGTGCGGCGCCCTCGGGCGGCGTATAAGGGGACGGCTCCGTCCCCGAGATCACTCTCATGATCTCCTCCGTCGTCATCTCTGACGAGAGTGCGTAGGAACCGGGGATATATTTGCCCGAGTAATCGGAGACCTTCTCCTGGATCACAAAGAGCCTTGCGGACTCCACGATCCCTTCTTCTTCGAGCTTTTGGCCGATCGAAGACGCCGACGCTCCCTCTTCTACAGTGAACATCACGACTTTGCCGGTCCCTCTGGCGTCCTTGCCCTGCTGGGAGAAGATCCCGTAGCCGACCTCATAATAGTGCTTGGCCTGCCCGATCATGAACAGGATCGCCCCTGCGATCAGAGCGTATATGATCAGACTTCCCATGGTATCGATCACAATTCCTATTGTGGTGCGCACTTTTTTCATACACGCCTCCCGTAAATATCAGTATGTGCCTTTGTCGATCTCCGTGATGATCGGAAGGATCATAGGCCTTTTCTGGGTCTTTTTCCAGAAGTAGTCGCTCAGATTGTCCCTGACGACCGCCTTGATGCGGTTTCGGTCGATCGTTCCCCGCTCCTGGCAGGCGAACAGAGCGCCCTGCGCGACAAGATTCGCGCCGTTCATGAGCACGTCCGCCTCTTTGATGTAGACATAGCCCCTGGAGGTGATCTCCGGCGCCGACACCACGTTCGGCGTCCCGCTCTCCATGGCAAATGTCACGATGACGATGCCGTTCTCCGCCAGATGCTGGCGGTCCCGCAGGACGATATTTCCCACGTCGCCGACGCCCAAGCCGTCCACCAGGATGTTGCCCACCGGCACCTGACCCACGATCCTGGCCTCGTCCGGCCAGATCTCCAGGACTTTTCCGGACTGCAGGATGAAGATGTTCTCTTTGGAGATGCCCAGTTCCCTCGCCAATTTGGCCTGCGCCTTGAGATGGCGGTACTCGCCGTGCACGGGAACGGAATACTTGGGCTGGACCAAAGTATAGATCAGCTTAATGTCCTCCTGGCAGGGATGTCCGGAGACATGGACGTCCTGGAAAATGACGTCCGCCCCTTTGACCAGGAGCTTGTTGATCACGTTGGTGACGGCTTTCTCGTTTCCGGGAATGGGACTGGAGGAGAAGATGACCGTATCTCCCTGTCCGATGGAGATCTTGCGGTGGCTGCTGTCCGCCATGCGGCTGAGCGCCGCCATGCTCTCTCCCTGGCTTCCCGTCGTGATGATGACCGTCTGCTCGGCGGGATAATTTCTGAGCTGGTCCACGCTGATCAGCGTGTTGTCCGGGACATCCAGACAGCCCAGTTCGGAAGCCGTCGCGATGATGTTGACCATGCTGCGGCCTTCCACGACGACCTTCCTGCCGTATTTGTAGGCGGAATTGATGATCTGCTGCACCCTGTCCACATTGGAGGCAAAGGTCGCGATGATGATCCTCGTGTCATTGTGCTCCTGGAAGAGCTGGTCGATGGTCTTGCCCACCGTCTTCTCCGAAGGCGTAAAGCCCGGGCGCTCCGCGTTGGTGGAGTCGCACAGAAGAGCGATGACGCCCTTTCGTCCCAGTTCCGCGAATCTCTGCAGGTCGATCGCGTCGCCGAAGACCGGCGTGTAGTCGACCTTGAAGTCGCCTGTGTGAACCACAATGCCCACCGGCGAATAGATGGCAAGAGCTGCCGCGTCGACGATGCTGTGGTTGGTCTTGATAAATTCCACTCTGAAACAGCCCAATGACACGGAAGAGCCGAACTGGACCACCTTTCTCTGGGTGGTCTCCATCATGCCCTTCTCCTTGAGCTTGTTCTCTATGATCCCCATCGTGAGCCTTGTGGCAAAGACAGGGACGTTGATCTTCTGCAGTACATAGGGCAGCGCCCCGATATGGTCCTCGTGTCCGTGTGTGATGACGAACCCTTTTACCTTGTCGATGTTGTTCTCAAGATAGGTGGTGTCCGGGATCACCAGATCGATGCCGAGCATATCATCCTCGGGAAAGGCAAGTCCGCAGTCCACTACAATAATACTGTCTCCGTACTCGAAGGCAGTTATATTCATTCCGATCTGCTCAAGTCCTCCCAGGGGGATGATCTTGAGGCCGTCCGGTCTCTTCTCTTTACCCACGTATTTCTTCAAATTGTGTCCTCTGAATCCTCTGAACTTCTTCTGCTTCTCTTCGCTATGTTTTCTTCCTGCTGATTTCTTTATTGTCTTTTTGAGCGATTTTTTCGCTGTTATCTTCTTATCTTGTGTCTTATTCGTATTAATATCTTTGTACTCTTTCTTTCTTTTTTCTTGCTTCCGGTCTCGCGAAAGGCAGGGGATCTTCTCCCCTGTGTTATTCCTCGATCACGATCCCGAGCTCCTCCAGCTTGTCGCGCAGCAAAAGGAGCACTGCGGAGAGCTCATTTTCGTCCTCCACGATGGTATACAGACTCTCCTCGGAGTCTTTTTCCGCGTCATCCCGCAGGATCAGGCACATTCCGTCCCCTTCTTCTTCGTCCGTAACGAGCAGATACATCTTTCCGCCGAGCTTGACCTGCTCCAGCACATAATATTCCTCCGCCTGCGCGGAATCCGTCGGCACCAAACTGATCTTTTCCATACTTCCTAGCCCTTCATCTGCTCTATTTCGCCGCGGTGATTCTCCATGTACTCCTGCAGAATGATGCTGGCCGCGATCATATCCACGTAGCGGCCGCGGTCCTCCCGGCGAATCTCCATTTTGTCCATAATCTCGTAAGCCTCCACAGTCGTGAGTCTCTCGTCTGACATCACGACCGGCAGACCTGTCCTGCGTTCCACGTCTTCCCGGAACTTCAATGTGTCCTCCGCGCGGAATCCCGCGGAGTCGTCCATGTTGAGGGGCAGCCCCAGCACGATGAGCGCGACGTCATAGCTCACGCACAGCTCCTCGATCCTCGAGAGCGTCTTGCGCAGTTTGTTGGTCCTGTCGCGCCTTATGATCTCCAAAGGCTGGGAAGTCATGAGCAGTTCGTCGCTCAGTGCCACTCCGCACGTCCTGGAGCCAAAATCCAGTCCCATCAGTCTCATAGCAATGCTCTTATGGTTATTTCTTCTTCCAGTGGTTGAATTCGATGTAGTCGTTCATGATCTCTTCGACGAGCTCATCGCGCTCCACCTTCATAATGAGACTTCTCGCACCCATGTAGTTGGTGATGTAGGTTGGATCTCCGGACATGATGTAGCCGACGATCTGGTTGACGGGATCGTATCCCTTCTCCAGAAGCGCCTCGTAGACGACGGAAAGGATCTTCTTGACCCCCGTCTCCTGGTCAGGCTGCACCTTGAAATACTGTGTGTTTCCCAAGTCCATCCCGGACTTTTTGTTATTGTTCTGATCCATAAAATATAACCGACCTCGTCCTGTACCTGTTTACATTTCCCCGAAAACGGAAATCCCCGACAAGAACGTCCGTTTACATCTTTTTATAATACCTTATTTCAGCGCCTCTTTCAAGGTGCGCATCATCTACTCTGCGCCTTGTCGTCCGGCACGAAGAGCAGACCCTCCGCGCCTTCCGCCGCGGAAGTAAAAGTTCCGGAAATGAGCTGTCCCTCCTGAAACTCTGCACACGCATCGCCCTCACAGGGAATGTACCCTTCCACGTAGCGCTTTGTGTGCCCTCTCCAGCAGAGCCCGAAAGGCATCTGTGCCTTCTCCTCGAGAAGGATCTCCTCCCGTTTTCCCAAAAAGCCCAGACGGAAGGCCTCAGACTGCCTCTGCGTCATCTCCAGCAAAATATCGCTCCGCACTCCTTTGACCGGCTCCGGGATCTGCACCGGCATCGCCGCGGCTGCGGTCCCCTTCCGCACCGAGTACTTGAAGACGTGCATCTCGTAGAAGTTCACTTTCTCAAGGAAGCGGACCGTCTCCTCAAATTCCGCATTGGATTCGCCCGGGAACCCGACGATCACATCGGTGGTGATGGCCGGATCCTCATAATAGCGGCGCAAAAGCTCCACGCTCTCCATAAACTGCTCCGTCGTGTAGTGGCGGTTCATGCGGCGCAGTGTGTCGTTGCAGCCGCTCTGCAGAGAGAGATGGAAGTGCGGACACACCTCCGGCATGGCGGCGATCCCTTTTACGAAGGCTTCCGTCATGATCCTGGGCTCAAGGGAGCTCAGGCGGATCCTCTCAATCCCCGGAATCTGCCGGATCTGGTCCATAAGATCGAGCAAAAAAGCGCCCGACTTGTGCGGATCAAACCGAACCGCTTCCGTCTGCGAATCCCACTCCAGGCCGTAGGAGCTTACGTGGATCCCGGTGAGAACGACTTCGCGGATCCCTTTGGAGGCAATTGTCTGAATCTCCTTCAGGATCTCGCCCGGCCTTCTGCTCCTGATCCTTCCCCTGGCATAGGGAATGATGCAATAGGTGCAGAACTGATTGCAGCCGTCCTGTATTTTGACATAAGCTCTTGTGTGTCCCGGGTCCTCCAGCTGCATGTCCTCATATTCGGGGCGGTGCGTCAGGTCCGTCATGGTCCTGCCGTCCATCGTGCGCCTGCGAAGGCCCTCGCCGGTCGAGCTGTCGGCGCTGTTGCCGGCGCTGTTTATTCCGGATCTGCCGCTGCCGGGCTCCGGCCGTCCTTCTCCCTTTTCGCTGTCAATTTTCTCAAGAAATTCCTCGAGCAGTTCCGCGATCTGCGCCTTCTTGTTGTTTCCGATCGCCAGGTCAATGGCCTTGTCGGTTCCCACGCGCTCCGGGTCCGTCTCCACGTAGCAGCCCACTGCGATGACGACTGCATTCGGATTCAGTTTTTTGGCCTTGTGGATCATCTGCCGGCTCTTTCTGTCCGCAATATTGGTGACTGTACAGGTGTTGATGACATAGACGTCCGCCTCTTCTTCAAAGGGGACGGAATTGTACCCGAAGTCTTCCATTTTTTGCCGCATAATGTCCAGTTCATAGCTGTTTACTTTGCAGCCGAGGTTGTGAAATGCTACACGTTTCAATACTTTCCGACCTTCTTTTTCTCTCTATACAACATTGACTTTTCCACCGCCAGAACTTACTATTAGAACGAATCAAGGAAATAGCACTAAGGAGGTACTCACCTATGAAAACCGTTATGATCTCGTTAAATTCTATTGATAAAGTCAAGTCGTTTGTTAATGATATTTCCCGTTTTGACTATGATTTCGATCTGGTGTCCGGCCGCTATGTCATCGACGCCAAGTCCATCATGGGAATCTTCTCCCTCGATCTGAGCAAGCCCATCGAGCTCAACATCCACGCCGAGGAAGGCGCCGACGAAGTGATCGAGACGCTCAAGCCCTATATCGTCTGAGTAGTAGTTACAAAGCCCCGAAGCCGTCACGGTTTCGGGGCTTTTTTCATGTCCGCTCTATAAATCTTTTCTTCAGATCTGTTCTTTAAGTCAGTCCCTCAAATCTTTTCTTCAGATTCGTTCTCAGACCTCAAGAACTCCGTCTCTCGTCTTGACGATCCTTGCTCCGTCCGAACTCACGATCATGATCTCGTCTGTGGCGATAGCTCTCTCCACCATCTCGTCGATCTTCTCGTCCAGATTCTTCTCATGGCGCTTGATGACGTCAAGGCGGGGCTTGGTCACGGGGTGCTTGGCAACAAAGATCGTGCAGCAGTCCTCGTAAGGCAGAATGGAAGTCTCAAAAGTCCCGATCTTCTTGGAGACCTTGACGATCTCCTCCTTGTCAAATCCGATCAGCGGCCGGAAGACAGGAAGTGTGCAGACTTCGTTGGTCACGCCCAGGGCTGTCAGCGTCTGGGAGGCCACCTGTCCGATGCTCTCGCCGGTGATCAGGCCCAGGCACTCGGACTCCTTGGCCAGTCTCTCCGCGATGCGCATCATGAATCTGCGCATGATGATGGTCAGCTCGTCGTGCGGGCACTTCTCGTAGATGTAGAGCTGGATCTCCGTGAAGTTGATGTTGTGCAGCCAGATCGGGCCTGTGTAGGCAGCCACCTGGCTGGCCAGGTCGACCACTTTCTGCAGCGCTCTCTCGCTCGTATACGGCGGCGCGTTAAAATAGACCGCATCCAGCTTCACGCCTCTCTTGGCGATCATGTAGCCTGCGACAGGGGAATCGATACCGCCGGACAGAAGAAGCATCGCCTTTCCGCCCACGCCGACGGGAAGTCCGCCCGGTCCGGGGATGATCGTGGAATAGATGTATATTTTCTCCCGAATCTCCACATGAAGCATAATCTCCGGCTTGTGCACATCCACCGTGAGGTTGGGGCAGGCCTCGAGGACCGCTTCGCCCAGCTCCTCATTGACCTTCATGGAATCCAGCGGATACTCCTTGTTGAGCCTTCTCGCGTGGACCTTGAAGGTGGAGGTCTCGGACGGATACTCTTCCTTCATGAAATTGGCCGCCGCGGTGCGCAGCTCCTCGATCGGGATCACAGGGGTCTCCACGATGGGGCAGATGCCGGAAATACCGAAGACGCGGCTGAGTGCCTCGGTGACTTCGCTGTAATCGTACTCCGACAGACACTCCACGAAGACTCTGCCGTAGGTTCTGTGCACGGCGAAATTTCCCTCGCAGGGCCCCAGTGCGTGTTTGATCTGGCGCACCAGCGCCTCTTCGAAGATGTGGCGGTTTTTGCCTTTGATGCCAATCTCGGCGTATTTAATCAAAAAAGACTGATATTTCATAATTCCTCCGTTTGGCGGTGGTGAAAGGGATTGTTGGGCTCGCCGGCTACATGCCCCTTCGGGCTCCACGCTACTTCGAGACTGAGTCGCCCGAAGGGGCATATAGCCGGCTCGCCCGTCCAATCCGATCTCAACAACGTCATGTTGCGTCGTAGCCATATCGCTCGAATGGCGAATAACCGGCGAGCCCGGTTAATTCGATCTCAACAATGTCAGTGTCTTGTATATTTCCTGAGGAAGGGGATGACCTCGTGTAAGGCCTCCGATGCCTGCTGCATGTCCTCTTCGGTGGTCATCTCGGAGAGGCTGATGCGGATGGTGTTGTCCAGGTAGGCCCTGGGCAGGCGGATGGCCTCCAAGGTTGCCGAAGTGTGCGGTTTATTGGACGCGCAGGCGCTTCCCGCGGAGACATAGACGCCCTTCTCCTCCATCGCGTGCAGCAGCACTTCCGCGCGAACGCCGGGCACTGTCAGGCTGATGATGTGCGGCGCGCACTTTTTCCCCTTCGGACCGTTCACTCTCAGGTCCGGGATGTCCTTCAGCGAATCCAGGAAGGACTCGCGCAGCGCGTAGAGCCTGTCCATACTCTTGTCAAAATCCTGATACAGCATCTGCGCGGCCAGCCCCATGGCTGCGATTCCGGCCACATTTTCGGTGCCGGAGCGCATTCCGCCCTGCTGTCCGCCGCCGAAGATCAGGTTCTTTACTTTAATCTTATCTGCGATGTACAAAAATCCGGTTCCCTTGGGCGCGTGGATCTTGTGGCCGCTCACGGAGAGCAGGTCGACGCCCCACTTCTTGGGATAAATCTGCGCCTTGCCGAAGCCCTGCACCGCGTCCACATGAAAGAGTGCGGAGGGATTTTTGGCGTTGATGTGCTTTGCGATCTCCCGGATGGGCTCCACAGCGCCGATCTCGTTGTTGGTGTGCATGATGGAGACCAGGATCGTATCGTCCCTGACGGCCTCTTCCACCAGGTCCGGAGATACGATTCCGTACTCGTCCACGGGAAGATAGGTCACTTCGAAGCCCTGAGACTCCAGATATCTCATGGACTCGAGGACGGCAGGATGCTCGATCATGGAGGTGACCAGGTGGCGTCCCCTTCTCATGTTGGCCAGAGCGCCGCCGATGATGGCGATATTGTCGGACTCGGTCCCGCAGGAAGTGAATATGAGGTTTCTCTCGTTTACCTTAAGGATCTGGGCCAGGCGCTTTTTTGCCTCCGTGATGTGCTTTTCAGCCTCCACGCCCTTGTGGTGCATGCTGGAGGGATTGCCGTACTCTTCCAGATATATTTTGTTCATCAGTTCCACAACTTCCGGAAAGCACCGGGTCGTGGCCGAGTTATCAAGATAAGCTTCTCTCATGGATCTCCTTCTGTGCCGTTAAGGCTCGCGGCGTGGGCCGCTGTGTTTCTGCGCCTGTCGTACCATGCATGATAACATAACGCCCTGTTTAATACAAATCTTAAATCTCAAACCTATAGATCAGCCAGGACAGAACAACCAACGCCGCCGTCTCAGTCCTGAGAATCCTCTTTCCCAGCGAAATCGGCAGAATGCCGGCTTCTTTCGCTCTCTCCACTTCGCCGGGCTCGAAGCCGCCCTCGGGTCCTATGAAGATAGAAACGGCGCCGCCTTCTTTGATTCCGTCCAGCAGCTCCCGGGTGCTTCCGTCCGTCTCCTGCAGCTCATAGGGCAACAGGCGCGTGTCGGTGCAGTCGGCGGCATAGCGGATTGCCTGGTCCATGGTCATGGGCTCCCGCACAAGGGGGATCACTGCGCGGCGGCTCTGTTTTGCTGCCGCTTCCGCGATGGTCTGCCAGCGCTGCACTTTTTTGGCCGCCTTGGCGCCGTCCAGCTTTACGATGCTGCGGTGCATCTGGACCGGGATGATCTCCGCGACGCCCAGTTCCACCGCTTTCTGGACGATCAGCTCCATCTTGTCGGCCTTGGGCAGCCCTTGGAACAGGTATATTTTGACGGGGAGTTCCACGTCGGACTCCTTGACGAACCGGAGCCGGCAGACCACCTCGGAGTCCGTGAACTCCTCGATGCCGTAGCGGTACTCCCGCTCGTCCTGCCCCGTCCGGACGCTGATCTCGTCGCCGGGCTTAAGGCGCAGCACGTTTTTGATATGGTTGACGTCCGTTCCCCTCACGTACAGGAGGTCCCCCTGCATCTGCGCCGGGTCTACGAAAATATGCAGCATGATTCTTCTCCCTTATTTCAGAGGCTTGCGGCCTACCACGCAGCGCCACTCGCCCTGCGCCGTCACGCTGATCACCTCAAGGCCCGCCTGTCTCATCGCCTCGGCGACGCTGTCCTCGCGTCCCTCCAGGATTCCGGACGTGATGTAATAGGCGCCCGGCTTCATGGTCGGCACGACGTGGGGCGTCAGCGGAATCAGCACATCCGCCAAAATATTGGCCGCCACAATGTCATACCTCTCCGTCCCGACTTTGGCCTGCACTTCGGGGTCGTCGATCAGGTTTCCGAGGATCACTTCGAACTTTGCCGGATCCACGCCGTTTGTCCGCAGGTTATCCTCGATGGCCGGAGGCGCGCAAGGGTCCAGATCAGTTCCGACCGCGCGCTTGATTCCGAACATCAGCGCCAGAATCGCCAGGATTCCGCTTCCCGTCCCGACGTCGAGCATCACGGTCTCGGGCGTCAGGTACTTGCGGATCTGCCGGATGCAGAGCTGCGTCGTCTCATGCATGCCGGTTCCGAAAGCGGTGCCGGGATCGATATGGAAGACCAGCGCGGGCTTCTTGTCCGTGATCTCGGGCTTCTCCCAGGACGGAATCGCCAAAATATCGTCAATCCAGAACTGGTGGAAATACTGCTTCCAGTTGTTGATCCAGTCCACGTCCTCGGTCTCCTCGATGGTGACCGTGCCGTCTCCGATGTCCGAATAGGTCCGGAGCATGGCCAGTTCTTCGAGTATGGCCGCCTTCACTTCTTCCGGCGTCATGGGCTCATCATTTACAAGGACATGTCCGTCCTCGGTCTCCTCCAGGAAGAAGCTGAGCACCGCAGTGCCGTCGTCCTCCCCCGCGTCGGGCAGAATATCCACAAACATCTGCTCCTTCTCGGCGGCCGTCAGCGGCACATGATCCTCAATCTGTGCGCCATACAGTCCGATGTCCTGCATGGAACTGATGATTATGTCTTCCGCCTCCGATTTCGTGCGGACTCTGAATGCCATCCATTTCATATATTCTTCCTCTCTATGTCGTACTGGTATGCTTTTCGTGCAGCTTTTTTAACGTGCCAAAGCCGGCAGCGCATTTTCAGCGCTGCCGGCCGGTATTATTTCATGACCCGCCCCGCGGGTCACTGCTTAGTTCTTCCAGAATTTCTTCTTCTTGGACGTCTCTTTTTTGGCGTGTCCGTCACCTGTCTCGCGGTTCGCCGCGTTCAGGGAATCTCCCGTCAGGGCATCGAACTGTTTGAGCAGTTCCTTGGCCTCTTTGCTGAGCTTGGTGGGTGTCTCGACCACAAGCGTCACGTAGTGATCGCCGCGGATCTGCTTGTTGCGGATGGTGGGTACGCCCTTGTTCTTCAGCCTGATCCTTGTGTCGGTCTGCGTGCCGGGCTTCACATCGTAGATCACCTTTCCGTCAACCGTACCTATGACCACACTGCCGCCCAGTGCCGCGACCGCGTAGGAGATCGGAACCGTTGAGAAAATATTGTAATCCTGGCGCATGAACTCCGCATGGGGTTCCACGATCACCTCTACGAGGAGATCTCCTCTGGGACCTCCGTTCACGCCGGGCTCACCCTTGTCGCGAATGCGCACGCTCTGTCCGTTGTCGATTCCGGCGGGAATGGACACCTTGATGGTCTTCGTATTGCTCACATAGCCCGTGCCGCCGCACTGCGTGCACTTGTCCTTGATGATCTTGCCCGTGCCGGCGCAGTCCGGGCAGGTCTGCACATTTCTGACAGTGCCGAAGAAGGACTGCTGCGTGAACACGACCTGGCCTTTGCCGCCGCACTTGGGGCACATCTGAGGAGTCGTTCCGGGCTTTGCGCCTGTTCCCGAACAGGTCGGGCAGGGATCCTTGAAGTTCAGGGTAATCTCCTTCTCGACGCCGAAAACCGCCTCGAGGAATGTGATCCTCACGCTTGTGCGGACATTGGCACCCTTCATAGGGCCGTTCGCAGGGCCTCTCCTTCCGCCGCCGAAGAAATCTCCGAAGATGTCTCCGAAAATATCACCGAAATCAGCAGAACTGAAATCAAATCCGCCGAATCCGCCAGAGCCGTCAAACGCCGCATGTCCGAACTGGTCGTACTGCCTGCGCTTGTCATCATCGCTCAGGACGGCATAAGCTTCCGATGCCTCCTTGAATTTGGCCTCCGCTTCTTTGTCCCCCGGATTCATGTCCGGATGGTATTTTTTGGCGAGTTTTCGGTACGCCTTCTTGATGTCCTCCTCGGAGGCATCCTTGGCGACACCTAATACTTCATAATAGTCCCGTTTCTGTTCTGCCATAGTCCTCTTGTTCTCTCGCTGTTATCTGTCTGTTTACAAGGGAGTTGCCCAAGCTGCGTGCTAAGCGCAGCCTGGGCACTCATTAAAGTATATCATATTCCGGCATATTACAATACTGCATGATATTCAATACACCCTGAAGGTTTGACTTTGGTCAAACCTTCTGATTCTAAAAAGTGCGGCTGCACTTTTTTGAATCTTTACACTTCGCGATAGTCGCCGTCAACTACATCGTCGTCACTTCCGGATGTTCCGGAGTTATTTCCAGCCTGGCCGGCGTTGCCGCCCTGTGCTCCCTGCATGTTCTGGTACATCTGTGTGAACAGAGCCTGGGAGTCATTCATCAGTTTCTCCTTGCCGGACTTGAGGGCGTCGATATCGGCGTCGCTGATGTCGGTCTGGTCCTTGGTTCTCTCGAGGACAGCCTTGAGCTCCGCGATCTCTGCCTCAACAGTTGCCTTGGAGTTTGCGTCGATCTTGTCGCCGACTTCCTTCAGAGCCTTCTCGGTCTGGAATACGATGGAATCAGCTTCGTTTCTTGCGTCTACGCCTTCTTTACGTCTTCTGTCCTCTGCCTCGAACTGTGCAGCTTCCTTAACTGCTCTCTCGATATCCTCGTCGGACATGTTGGAGCCTGCAGTGATGGTGATGTGCTGCTCCTTGCCTGTGCCCAGATCCTTAGCGGATACATTTACGATACCGTTCGCGTCGATATCGAATGTGACCTCGATCTGCGGTACGCCGCGCATTGCGGGCGGGATTCCGTCCAGTCTGAACTGGCCGAGGGACTTGTTGTCTCTTGCGAACTTTCTCTCACCCTGAAGGACGTTGATGTCAACAGCGGTCTGGTTGTCGGCAGCTGTGGAGAACACCTGGCTCTTCTTTGTAGGGATGGTTGTATTTCTCTCGATCAGAGGGGTAGCGATGCCGCCCATGGTCTCGATGGAAAGGGTCAGAGGTGTGACATCAAGCAGAAGGATGTCGCCTGCGCCCGCGTCGCCTGCAAGCTTGCCGCCCTGGATTGCTGCGCCGATGGCAACACACTCATCGGGGTTCAGGGTCTTGCTGGGCTCGTGGCCTGTAAGTGCCTGTACCTTTTCCTGTACGCAGGGGATTCTTGTGGAACCGCCGACCAGCAGTACTTTGCCCAGATCGGAGTTCTTGAGGCCTGCGTCTCTCATAGCGTTCTGAACCGGAATAGCGGTCTTCTCTACGAGGTCGCTGATCAGCTCTTCGAATTTAGCTCTTGTGAGGTTCTTGTCGAAGTGCTTGGGGCCTTCCGCCGTAGCTGTGATGAAAGGAAGGTTGATGTTGGTAGTTGTCGCGCTGGACAGCTCCTTCTTTGCCTTCTCTGCGGCTTCCTTCATTCTCTGAAGAGCCATCTTGTCGCCGGAGAGGTCGATGCCCTCTTCTGCCTTGAACTCACGGATGATCCAGTCGATGATTCTCTGGTCAAAGTCATCGCCGCCCAGATGTGTGTCGCCGTTTGTGGACAGAACTTCGATGACGCCGTCGCCGATCTCGATGATGGAAACATCGAAAGTACCGCCGCCCAGGTCATAGACCATGATCTTCTGCTCTTTCTCGTTGTCCAGGCCGTAAGCCAGCGCTGCGGCTGTGGGCTCGTTGATGATTCTCTTTACTTCAAGGCCGGCGATCTTGCCTGCGTCCTTGGTTGCCTGTCTCTGCGCATCGTTGAAGTATGCGGGAACAGTGATGACTGCCTCTGTGACCTTCTCGCCCAGATAGCTCTCTGCGTCAGCTTTAAGCTTCTGCAGGATCATAGCGGAGATCTGCTGAGGGGAGTACTTCTTGCCGTCGATGGTGCGGCCGTGATCCGTACCCATATCTCTCTTAATGGAAGCGATGGTCTTGTCAGCATTTGTGACGGCCTGACGCTTTGCGGGCTCACCTACCAGTCTCTCGCCGTTCTTTGTGAAAGCAACGACGGAAGGTGTGGTCCTTGCGCCCTCAGTATTTGCGATAACAGTAGGCTTTCCGCCTTCCATAACTGCTACGCAGCTGTTTGTTGTTCCAAGGTCGATTCCGATAATCTTGCTCATTATTACTTTCCTCCTTGTGCGCTGTGCGCTCTATAAAAATTGGATTGTTTTCTTAACCGTATATATACTCGGATGCGTTCATTCTTCAATGCCCGGATCCGCAATTTTCACTGCTTTTTTCCGTTTCCGGCTGCTCTCGCTTTTTTGCCGTGCTCCGGCTGCTTACACTTTTTTGCCAAAAAATCGACTCAGGAGACGACTCCCACCATCGAGTGGCGGATCACCGTGTCGTGGTATGTGTAGCCCTTCTGGAATTCCTGGGCCACGACGCCGCTCTCGAGCTCCTCGCTCTCGACCTGCATCACCGCGTTGTGGAAGTTCGGGTCGAACTCCTTGCCGACGGCCTCAATAGGCTTTACGCCCAGATCTTCGAGTTGCTTCATAAGCTGCTTGTAGATCATCTCCATGCCGCTCGCCAGCGCGCCGCCTTTTTCGGCTTCGGGAACTGCCGCCAGTCCTCTCTCAAAGTTGTCGACGACGGGAAGCATCTTCTCGATGACGCTCTTCTCGCCCATGGAGAACATCTGCTCTTTCTCTTTGGTGGTGCGCTTGCGGAAGTTGTCGAACTCCGCCATCTGGCGCTTGACCTTGTCCTCGAGCGATGTGATCTTGTCCCTGAGCGCTTTCTCTTTCACGCTTGAGATCGAATCTCCTGCGGTCTCAGCGGCCTCGCCGCTCTCCGCCGGCTCGTCTGCCTGCGCGCTCTCTTTTGCTTCTGCCTCAGGCTCTTCTCCGGCCGCGCCGGCCTGCTCTGTACCGGTTCCTTCTGTCCCGGCGTCCTGTGCGTCTGCTGCCTGCCCCTCTGCTCCCGGCATCTCCTCTGTACCTTTCACAGTCTCTTCGGTCTCGGTGCCGTTCTGCTCATTTTTCATGTTTTCAGTTTCTGCCATATATTCCTTTCCGCACCTCAGCGCTTTTCCGGCGCCGGCCGGTGCTCCTTCCCGCATTCACGGCTCGCGATGCGAGCCTCTTCGCCGCGTGCCGGCTGTCCTTCGGCAACCGCCCGGCTCACCATGTGCCGAGCCATCGTCCGCTATGTTTTGTACAGATCGTCCAGCTGTTTCATAATATTCTGAAGCACACTGACGACCCTCTCATAGTCCATTCTGCGGGGCCCGATGATTCCGATCGTTCCCTTCATGCCGTCCCCCAGGTCGTAGGTTGCAGTCACAACACTGCAGTCCTTCATGCTGGCAACAGGCATTTCTTCGCCAATATAGACCTGAATGCCGGTCTCGCTGCTGTCCGCCAGAGATTCCTGAACGATACTGCTCAGCGCCTGCTTTTCCTCAAAGTCGCTTATGATCTCACTTGCCTTGCGGTGATCCGCGAGCTCCGGATACTTGAAAATATTCTTGGCTCCGCTTGTGTAGATCTGCAGGTCCTCTTCACTCCGAACGATCTCCGCTGCCGCGTCAAAAACATCATTGACGATCTGCGTATGAATCCCTGCGTCCCGCTTGATGGCCTCGATCAGCCCCAGCGTGATCTCCTCAATGGGAAGTCCGCACAGATTCGTGTTGAGCAGGAGATTCAGCTTGAGCATCTGCTCGGCGCTCAGCGGCATATCCACCGGAATCACCCTGTTCCTGATCAGGTTGCCCTCCAGAACAATCACCGCCAAAATATTGTTATCATCAAGCTGTGACAACTGAATGAACTTGATCTTGTTCCGTTTCATTACCGGCGATGAGATCATCGACGCGTACTGTGTATTCACTGCCAGGAGCTTAGCGACCTGCTGCAGAAGACTCTCCAGCTTGTCCTGCTTCTGCAGGAGCATGCTCTTCATCTCTTCCACCTGCCTGCGCTCCGACCCCAACATGTGGTCCACGTAAAGGCGGTAGCCGGCATCAGTAGGAATACGTCCGGCCGACGTGTGCGGCTGCATGATCAGTCCCATCTCCTCAAGATCCGCCATCTCATTTCTGATCGTTGCGCTGCTCAGCTTGAGATCGGTGTACTTGGAAATTGTTCTGCTGCCCACCGGTTCGCCGGTCTCCAGGTAATTGCGGATGATAGCCTGCAATATTTTCATCTTTCGATCTTGCAGTTCCATATTTATCCTCCGTTTACGGTCCGGGAGTCCCTCCGCCTCCGCGGAAGAAGCTTTCCTTTTCCGTTATTAGCACTCATCTCGGTTGAGTGCTAACACCTTTCTTGTACACATTACCACTAGGAAATAGGGATGTCAACTGGGTTTTATTACGATTTTCTAAAATGTTTATTAAGGTATTGGGGGCGTTGCGGTTTTCGGCAAATGCGGGGCGTCTGTCAATGGGAGTTCTTCTTAGGGCGGGCCTTTATGTGGGCAGGGATGGATGGGCCCGGGGAAAAGGTGTTGAATTTGCGGAGTTTCTCAGTGATCCTCCCTGCGCTCCGGAGGGAGGATCACTGAGAAACTCACCAGCTGCTCTGATGACCAGCCGGCTCAGACAGCGCTGCTTTCGGGCTGCTGGAGGCAGCCCTCATCCCCCCTCCTCCGCTTGTACGGATCAGGAGAAACTCGCCGCTCATTCAAAACCTTTCTCCCCGGGCCCATCCATCCCTTTTTCACATACCGGACTGCTGTTCATGTCCCTTATTTCTCGGGACGATATTTGACAGGCTTAAAAGCGCAAAAAATCCGGCCATTTGGCCGGATTTTTATTGACTATCCAAGAGGGCAGTCCCTTCGTTTCAATAATAAAACTATATTCGCTGGTGTTCTTTCTCTGAGAAGCCCAGCTGAGATGCTGCATCGATCAGATGTTGAAGCTTCCTGCCTCTGTTCCGTTGATTACGTAGTAAGCCTTTGCTTCCTCGGGTTTTACATACAGCTGAACTTCCTTGAAATCTGCAGGATCCTTCTTGAGATCGAATTCCCAAACGTCCTTGGCAATCTTAACAAGCTGCTCTGTGGTGTATTCCTTGCCTGCGAACTGGATGGCGATAGCTTCCTTGACTGCTGCAGCCTTCTTTGTTCTTGTTGTTGTCTTTTTGACTGCAGGACTTGTCTTCTTTGCTGCTGCCTTCTCTGCTACCTTGGGTGCGGTTGCCTTTGTGGCTGCCTTTACCGTTTTCTTTTCTGCTGCTTTAGCTGTTGTTTTCTTTGCTTCTGCCATGGTTTTAAATCTCCTTCTTAAATGAATCTGACTTTTTCATCCCCCGCAGTCTGCAATCTGTAATTACCCCTAAAACTTCATATAAATTAGCGCAGCAATACGAATTTGTCAACTTTTTTGTTTATTTTCCGGTAAAAACCGGGCACAGAAGCCACATCAACGCTTCTGTGCCCGGCACAACGATCAATATTAGAAGTAAACAACTCTGTTAGCTCAGTACACCGGCGCCTTCAGCACGAGGAAGTACAGCAGCACCAGCGCGCCCAGGATAATTCTGTAAATGCCGAAGATCCGGAAGTCGTGCTTTCTGATGTAGTTCATCATAAATGTGATGATGAGGATCGAGACCAGGAAGGCCACCAGCATGCCGATGCCCAGGATGAGCAGCTCATATCCCGAAAAGTGGAAACCGTACTTGACGATCTTGAGGAGGCTTGCTCCGAACATGACCGGGATCGCCAGGATAAAGGTGAACTTGGACGCAACCCTTCGGGAGACGCCGATCATCAGGCCTCCGAGGATCGTGGCGCCCGAACGGGAGGTTCCGGGGAACACCGCCGCGACCAGCTGGAAGACGCCGATCAGAAAGGCGTCCCTAAAAGTGAGGTCGCGGAGTCTGTCGACTCTGGGGACTTTGTTCTTATTGAGAGTCTCGATGATGAGGAACAGCACGCCGACAATGATCAGCGCGGCCCCTACTACGATCGCGTTGTAAAAGTGTTCGTCGATCCAGTCGTCAAAGAGGATTCCGATCACGCCCGCGGGGATGCAGGCCACCAGGACCTTGAGCCAAAGGATCATCGTCGGTTTACTGAAAACTACTTTTGTGTTTCCGGAGCGGGTCTTCACTTTTTTGAAGGGCCAAATGGTCTTCCAGAAGAGGAGGACGACCGCCAGGATCGCGCCCAGCTGGATCACGACCAGAAATAGATTCCAGAACTCCGGCGACACGTCCAGCTTGACGAACTCGTTGAGCAGGATCATGTGCCCGGTGCTGCTGATGGGAAGCCACTCGGTGATTCCCTCCACAATACCGAACAAAATCGCCTTGAGAATTTCAATTATACTTATCTGCATTCAATCATTCCTTTCTGACTCCTGTCCGGAGTGGTAGATGTTGCCTTACAGGCAACCCGCACGCGGCGCAGCGGCTCGCTTTGCGAGCCTTGACAAGCCTGATCTTTCATCACTTTCCGGGATACTCCGCCTTCACGAACTCGCGGATCTTGGCGAGCGACCTCTCCACCTTCTCGGTATCGATGCAGTACGCGACGCGGAAGAAGCCCGGCGCGCCGAAGCCGTCCGTCGGCACGAAGACCAGGTCGTACTTGAGCGCTTTCTGGCAGAAGGCGACAGCGTCCTCTTCCAGCGCCTTGGGCATGATGTAGAAAGTGCCGCCGGGTCTGACGACAGTGAAGCCCAGTTCTACGAACGTATCGTAGAGGAGATTCATGTTGGTCTCATAGACGGACAGATCCGATGTGTCGTCCACGGTCTCCGCCATGGCCAGCATGATCAGCGAGGACGGGCAGTTGTGTCCGATGCCTCTGGAGATCTGGCCGAACATGGGCACGAGGTCATCCGCGTGCTCGCAGTCCGGGTTCACGGCCACGTAGCCGATTCTCTCGCCCGGTACGGACAGCGACTTGGAGAAGGAATAGCAGGTCAGTGTGTGGGGGTAATATTTTGCCACATACGGTGCCTTCTTGCCGTCGAAGATGATCTCCCTGTAAGGCTCGTCGGAGAGAAGGAAGATATTGTGGCCGAATTCCTGCGACTTTCTGGTCAAAAGATCGGCCAGCCTTGTCAGCGTCTCCTCACTGTAGAGGACGCCGGACGGGTTGTTGGGCGTGTTGATCAGGACGGCCGCCACGTTCTCGGTCAGATATTCTTCTGCCGCCTCGAAGTTGATCTGGAAGGTCTCGAGGTCGGCGGGCACTACTTTGATCCTGGCGCCGGTGTCATTGATATAAGGATTGTATTCCGGGAAATAGGGCGCGAATACCAGCACCTCGTCGCCGGGCTTTGTCACAGCGCGAAGCGCATGGGCGATGGCGCCCGCCGCGCCTGCGGTGGCAAAAATATGGTTGCCCGTATACTTCATGTCAAAGCGGCGGTTGAGGGAAGCGGCGACCTTTTCCTTGACCTCCGGGATGCCCAGCGTGGGGCTGTAGCCGTGCAGCGCAAGGGGCTCCATGGTCTGCAGGAGCCGGATCGCGACGTCCGTGAAGCTCTGCGGCGCGGGCACGGAAGGATTTCCGAGACTGAAGTCAAATACGTTCTCGTATCCGATCTCTTTTCCTCTGGCGGTGGCATACTCCGAAAGTGTGCGGATCACCGATTTATTCGACAGCATGTTCAGATAATGTTCATTGATCATGTTTTGTTCCTCCTTATTCAAGGCCCGCTCCTGCGCGCTCCATATGTAATGTATAATAGCGCTGTTCTCCCTCGCGCGCCACCTCTGTAAAGCCAAAAGATTTCAATATTTTGGCCGATGCTTCGTTAGAAGCTTCCGCGTCAGCGCCGATGATCGAAAATCCCAGCTGCGTAAAGCCGTAGTCCAGAAGCGCCGCGCACACTTCCCGGGCGATTCCTCTGCCGCGCCAGTCCCTGTGGAGAAGGTATCCGAAAGTCGCATCCACCGCCGGGCCGGGCGCCGACGCCTTCGGGAACGAGAAGCCCATCCTTCCGATCAGCTTCCCGCTGCCGCGGTCAAGCACTGCCCAGTGGCCGTACCCGCACAGGGGATAGACCCTGTCGATATAGGCAGCCAGGATCTTCCGCTCCTTCTCGAGGTCCTGCGAGGGAGCCTCCAGATACTTGCGCGCCTCGTCGTCGTAGAGCTGACAGATGGCTTCCAGGTCCCCGGGCACGAATTCGCGCACCAGGCACCGCTCCGTCTCCAGAATGGTCCAGGGAAGATGGCGTCCCCGCTGCCAGATCTTGACCAGCGAATCGCGGTCCACCCACTGCGGCTCCGACAAAACATAGTCCGCCGGCTTCAGCTCCTCCCCTTTATTTGCTTCGTGAGAATAGGCGCAGTAGACCGCTCCGCGGTCGGCCAGCATCTGCAGGAGGCGTTTGGAGTCTGCGAGGTACAGGGTGTTGTAATCGGTGCCGCGATCCGGCTCCGGAATCTCCTCGCCTGCCTCGATCACCCACAGGTCCGAGTCAAACCCGTACTGCTTGAAACTCTGCACCGCCTCCGCCGCTTCGGCCAGACACCGCTTATACCACTCTTCTTCTAAATAAAAGATCACTCTCTCAACCATATTTTGTATTATACAAACCAGGCATTAGGAATGCAAAGCACAATCCCCTTCCTCTGCGTTCATATTTTGTTCATATTTTATTTATCCAACGTTCAATCTTTACTAAATCTTTGTACACGATTGACATCTATAATACAACCATAGACAACAGAGAAAGACATTTCTCAATTAAATATCCATAAGACATTTTCCATTTTTGGTTTTCAAATAACTTTTTCATAACATGCCAGGTACCACGGTACCTGGCATCCTCCCTTTTATGGGGGTTTTTCAGGCTTCGCTATACGAGGAAGCCCGCCGCTAGATCGTCCGCTATGATGCAGCCGCCATGCGGCAGCTTCTTAATAACATGCTGAAGGAACGAAAAAGGCCGGTATCGCAAGCGCGATCCCGGCCTTTAATCTGTTCTTTATTCTGTTGCCGCATCGGATGGCGCCGAGCCTGAAGTGCACTGAAATTAACCCGTGCGTCAGGCCATAAGGCCCAGCTTATCTTTCAGAAAGCTCAGGATCTCCTCCATGGCCGCTTCTTCGTCATTACCTTCCGTCGACACGGTGAGCAGATCACCGTTCACAAGATTGAGAGACATCATTCCCATAATGCTCTTGGCATTTACTCTCTTGGTCTCCGTCTCAAGGTAAACCTTACTCTCGTACTTACTGGCCACCTGTACCAGTTCCGCGATCGGTCTGGGCGCCAGTCCGCCCGGGCATGAGATCTTAATAGATTTCTTAGTCATTACACATTCTCCTTGACAGCGCTGTCGAACGCTTCTTCTCTTTGGCTCAGGCACCATTTTCCACGCTTCCCGAGTCCTCTCTGTATTTCTGTGCGATCTCGGAAAGTCTTCTCAGACGGTGATTCACGCCCGACTTTCCGATCGGAGGAACAGCCAGGTCTCCCAGCTCCCTCAGCGGCGTGTCCGGATACCGGATCCGGAGTTCCGCCATCTTTCTCAGACTCTCCGGCAGGGTTTTTAAGATCCCCGCCTTCTCCAGAAAAAGGATATCGTTAATCTGCTTCCTGGAGGCGCTCACTGTTTTGCCGATGTTGGCCGTCTCGCAGTTGACGCGCCGGTTGACACTGTTGCGCAGGTCCTTGAGGATGCGCTGGTTCTCCATTTCCATCATGCTGACGGTTGCTCCCATCAGGTTGAGGAGATCCACAATGTCCGTTGAATCTTTGAAATACACGACAATGGACTTCTTGCGAAGCGTGACCTTGGCTTCTTTGCCAAAACTCAGAAGTATTTCCTGCAGCTGTGAAGCCTGCTCGCTCTCCGTGCAGCTCCACTCCAGATGATACTCTGTGCGGGGGTTGCTCACAGATCCGCAGCAAAGAAAAAGATCTTTGAGATAGTTTCTCCTGCAGCAGCTTCTTTTCAGAAGCTCCGCCGGCACGAGCAAACCGCTCTCTTCGCATAGATTTCCGGCGCCGTCACACAGCCCGGTCTTCTGCGCGATCTCCCTGACTTTGTCTGAAGACAGATCCGTCCGTATCCATCCCCGCTGTTCCCGGCCTTCCCTCTCGGCCGGTGTACACGATACGGTACTAATATTAATAGTTTTACGCACTAAAGTAAAGCACTTTCTAAAGGCCTCCCTGTTGTCCTCGCTCAGGAAAAGCCTGTACGCACCGTCCCGGTCCCTCTCAAAATGCCCCGCACAGCGAAGCAGGACTGCCAGGGACGCGATCCGGCAGTGCTTTGCGGCCGGTATATCGGAGGCGATCTCCTTTTTCACATCGGAAGAAAAAGACATGCTGATTTCTCTCCCTCGCTATTGCCGATACTTGTCAATGTTTTGCATCCCTGTGGTACAGGTTGATCCCGTAATCTCCGCCCCTGAGCCTGTCGGCCAGCGCGTTGGCGATCGTCACGCTCCTGTGCTGCCCGCCGGTGCAGCCGATCCCGATGACCAGCTGATTCTTGCCCTCCTTGACGTACCCGGGGATCAAAAAAGAGATCATATCCACAAGCTTCTCCATAAAGGTTCCCGCCTCGGGGAAGGACATGACGTAATCCCGCACGGGCTTATCGTTCCCTGTCAGCCTCTTAAGGCTGTCCACGTAGAATGGATTGGGCAGGAAACGGACGTCGAAGACCAGATCCGCGTCCGCCGGGATCCCGTTCTTGAACCCGAAGGACATAATCGAGATCATGAGGGAATTGTATTCCTCATTTTTGACAAAGATCCGGATCAGCTCTTCCTTGAGCGTCCTGGTCAGAAGTCCCGACGTGTCGATCACGTAATCGGCGTCCGCCTTGATCTGCTCCAGGATCTTCCTCTCCTGCGCGATGCCGTCCTCCACGCGGCCCGTGGGACATACCGGATGGGCCCGACGGGTCTCCTTGTATCTCTTGATCAGCACCTCGTCGCTGGCGTCCATGAACAGGATCTCGTACTTGTATCCCTTTCTCTTGAGTGCCGCCAGCACCTGTTCCACATTGTCGAAGGACTTGTCCGCCCTCACATCCAGCCCCAGCACGACTTTGTCGATATCGCTGCCGGGCGCTGCCACCAGCTGCATGAACGGGTCGATCAGACGCACGGGGAGATTATCTACACAGTAATATCCCAGATCTTCCAAAAAGTGGATCGCCGTCAGCTTTCCGCTGCCGCTCATGCCAGTAACTACAACAAATCTCACTCGCACCTCCTGTATGCGCCTCAGAATTCTCCCAGGAAGATCACTTCCCGCTCCAGCTGCACGCCGCTGTTTTCAAGCACCATCCTCTGGACGTTCTCGATCAGCTCCCGGATCTGCGCCGCGCTGGCGCCTCCGCGGTTGATCACAAACCCTGCGTGCTTTTCCGAGACCTGCGCGTCTCCTACGGTATACCCCTTAAGTCCCGCGTCCTCAATGAGTTTTCCGGCAAAATATCCCTCCGGCCTCTTAAACGTACTGCCCGCGCTGGCGTACTCCAGCGGCTGTTTCTCGCTGCGCTTCCGCGCCAGTTCCGTGATCCTGTCCGCAATGACCTGCCTGTCTCCGGGCTCCAGCTCAATATCCGCGCTCAGCACGATCCCGCTCTCCTTCTTGAGGCGGCTGGTGCGGTAGCCGAAGGCCATCTCCGCGTCAGTAAACCGCTTGATGCCGCTGGCCGGATCCAGGATGCGCACGGATCTGACTACATTTTTCATCTCGCCGCCGTAGGCGCCTGCGTTCATCATCACAGCGCCTCCCAGAGACCCCGGGATTCCCGCGGCAAATTCAAACCCGGCAAGGCCGGCGTCCTTTGCGCACATCGCTATTTTGAGAAGGGACGCTCCCGCCCCCGCGCGCACGCGGCATCCGTCGACCCTGACCTCGCACACCTCGGACTCGGCCGCGGCCGGGCCGCACATGGTCACGACTGCGCCTCTGTAGCCCCCGTCGCCGATCAGGAGATTGGTCCCTCTGCCGAGGAGAAAATACTCTGTGCCGGACTGCCTGAGCAGGTCCAGTACCCCTGCCAGCTCGTCCTCGCTGCAGACCTGCAGGAACAGGTCCGCCGGTCCTCCCGTCCGGAAGGAACAGTGCCCCGCCAGAAGCTCGCCCTGTATCACTCTCTCCTGAGAGACGATATTCTCAAGCTCTTTAACTAATTCTGCTGTAATCACTTAATCGTCCTCATCATCTCTGTTTCCGCCCATCAGATTGGCCTGGACGCGCTTGTAGAGCTCCTGGGCCGCGTTGTAGCCCATGAGCTTCTGCCTGTGGTTGACTGCGGCCGCCTCGCAGATGATCGCCAGGTTCCGGCCGGGGCGGATCGGGATCTTGTGGCAGACCACGCGGTTGCCGAGGTACTCGATGTAGTGCTCCTCGAGTCCCAGGCGGTCGAAGTCCTTCTCCTTGCTCCACTCCTCCAGTTCAATGACCAGATCAATATTCTGGCTGTTGCGGACGCTCGATACGCCGAACAGAGTCTTTACGTCAATAATGCCGATTCCCCGCAGCTCGATCAGGTGCTTGGTGATCTTGGGCGCCGTTCCGATCAGCGTGTCCTCGCTCACCTTGCGGATCTCCACCACGTCGTCGGAGACCAGTCTGTGACCTCTCTTGATCAGCTCCAGCGCCATCTCCGATTTGCCGATGCCGCTCTCGCCGGTGATCAGGACGCCTACGCCGTAGACGTCGATCAGGACGCCGTGGATCGTGATGCAGGGCGCCAGCCGCACATTCAGCCAGCGGATGATCTCGCCCATGAAATTGGAGGTGGCGTTCTTGGTCATCAGAAGCGCCACGCCGTTCTCCAGCGCGTACTTCATGAAGAGTTCGTCGGGCTCCAGCTCTCTGCAGAACACGACGCACGGAATGTCGAGCGACAGGAATTTCTTGTAGATCCTGTCCTTCTGCTCCTGCGTCATCTGCTGCATGTAGGAATACTCCACCAGGCCGATGATCTGGATCCTTCCCGCCGCAAAATGCTCAAAATACCCCGTCATCTGCACGGCCGGCCTGTTGATGTCCGGCTGCCGGATCTTGATCTTGGTGACATCGATCTGCGGCGTCAGATTCTCGAGGTTCATCTTCGTGATCACCTCATTTAAACGAACAGTTCCCATGCTTACCTCCCTGTCCCAGGTCTTTAATGTATTTTCCGAAGGCTTTACTCCGTCCCGTCGGGTTTCTGCGCTTGCGGCGCGTCCGCGGACTCCCCCGCTTTTTTGTGAAAATATCGATAGATCTCCTCTGCCGCCCCCATCGTGATCTCGGGCACCTGCGCCAGTCTCTCGACGTCCGCCTCCGCGATCTCCTCGATGGAGCTGAACTCACGCATGAGCGCTTTCTTTCTCGCGGGACCGATTCCCGGGATCTCCTCCAGGGAGGAGGTTGTCTGCGCCTTGCTCCTGAGCGAGCGGTGATACTCGATGGCGAACCTGTGCGCCTCGTCCTGGATGCGGGTGATCAGCTTGAAGGCCTCGCTGGAGCGGTCGATCGGGATCTCAATATTATTGTAATACAAACCTCTGGTCCTGTGGTGATCATCCTTCACCATTCCGCAGACCGGAATGGTGAGGCCCAGTTCTCCCAGCACCTGCAGGGCGATATTTACCTGCCCTCTGCCGCCGTCCATCATCAGAAGGTCGGGGAATTTGGTAAAACTGCCGAATTCCTTGTCGATCTTCGCCCGGTCCAGCTCCTTCTGCTCGTCCATTCCGTGCCGGAAGCGCCTGGTCAGCACTTCCTTCATGCAGGCGTAGTCATTGGGGCCGGACACTGTTTTGATCCGGAATTTGCGGTAGTCGCTGCGCTTGGGCTTGCCCTTCTCGTAGACTACCATCGATCCCACGTTGGCAAAGCCGCTGATATTCGAGATATCATAGGCCTCCATGCGGCTGGCCCTTTTCAGTCCCAGGAGCTGCTCGATCTCGTGCACGGCGCCGATGGTCCTGCCCTCTTCGCGCTTGAGCCGCTCGCGGTCCTTGTCCAGGACAAGCCCCGCGTTGGTGTTGGCCAGCTCGACCAGCTTCTCCTTGCTGCCTTTCTGCGGCACTTTCAGGACGACCTTGCTGCCTTTGATCGCTGAGAGCCACTGCTCGAGGAGCTCCTGATCCTCCAGCTCGCAGGGGAGAAAGATCTCTTTGGGAATCGAGGGCGTGCCCCCGTAGAACTGCTTGATGAATTCGGACAGAATATCCGACTTCTTCCTGCCGGCCACATGGGTCATGTAGAAGTGCTCGCGACCGATCAGCTTGCCGTCCCGCAGAAAGAAGGTCTGCACGACGCCGTCCGAGTCGGGACTTGAATTGTCCACGGCGATTCCCAGGATATCCCTGTTCTCGCCCAGGCTCTCGGACATCTTCTGCTTCTGGGCCACCTGCTGCACATCTTTTAAGAGGTCCCTGTACCGGATCGCCTTCTCAAATTCCATGGCCTCCGACGCCTGCGCCATCTTCGCCGTCAGGTCCTTGATGATGGGATCGTAGTGCCCGGAGAGAAACTCCAGCGCCATGTCCACGCGCTTTCTGTAGTCCTCCTCCGACACATTTCCCGTGCACGGTGCGCAACAGCGCTCCATGTGCAGGTTCAGGCAGGGCCTCTCCTTGCCGAAATCTCTTGGCAGAACTCTCGCGCAGTCCCTGAGCCCGTACATCCGGTTGAGCAGTTCAATGGTGCTCTTTACCGCCTGCGCGCTCGTATAGGGGCCAAAATAGCGCGCCTTGTCCTTGAGCTGCCTCCTTGCGAAGAGAATCCTCGGATAGGGTTCTCCTACCGTCACTTTAATATAAGGGTAGGTCTTGTCGTCCTTGAGCATCGTGTTGTACTTGGGCCGATGCTCCTTGATCAGATTGTTCTCAAGGATCAGCGCTTCCAGCTCCGAGTCCGTCACAATATACTCAAATCGGGCGATCTGCCTGACCATCTGATCGATCTGCGGACCTCTCCCGACAATCTTACGAAAATAAGAGCGGACGCGATTGTGGAGGTTCACGGCCTTTCCCACGTAGATAATCGCATCCCGCTCATCGTGCATGATATAGACGCCCGGCTTGGGCGGCAATTTCTTCAGTTCTTCCTGTACATCGAACATAATTCACATATCGGGGACCCGCTGTGCGGGCCCCTCGCGGCGCGGCGGCCGCTGCGCGGACTTTTCTGTCCGGACTCGCGCGGCAGGCCGCCGTCCTGTATTCTCATTTCTTGAAAAGCCGGTCTACATCTTCCTTGGGTACGTCTGAGAACTGCCCTCTGGGGCCTTTTTTCTCCGGCTGCTCCCCGGCTCCGTCATCTTCAGTCCCGTCTTCTCCGGCATCTTCGTCATCGTCATCGGAATCCTGTGCGTCCGCTGCAGGGCTCTTTTTTGCCTCGGGAGCTGCGGTCTTTTCGGGTGCCGGTGCCTCCTCGGGCGCGGGCGCTGTCGTCTCTTCAGACGCGGGTGCTGCAGAGGCTGTCGCCTCCTCAGACGCAGGTGCTGCAGAGGCTGTCTCCTCTTCGGGTACGGATGCCACGGGAGCCGGCTCCGGCGCGGGCGTGGACTCGATCTCCGCGATCGCTTTTCTCTCCGCCTCGATCTTTGCCTCCGTGCTGTCCTTCTCGGGCTCCGGAATGCCCTTGGCCTGTCTGTACAGGCGCATGAAATCCTTGCCGGTGATCGTCTCCTCGCGGATCAGATGCTCGGCGATCATATCCATAGCGTCCATGTTCTCGGAGAGAATGGCCTTGGCTTCGTTGTAGCAGTCCTCCATGATCTGGCGGACTTCCTCGTCCACGGCTGCCGCCGTGACATCACTGCAGTTGAGCACTGCTCTGCCTTCGAGATATCTGCTCTCCACGGTGGCGAGCCCCATGAGGCCGAAGCGCTTGCTCATACCGTACTGCGTGACCATATTGCGGGCGATGGCCGTCGCGCGCTCAATATCATTGGAAGCACCCGTCGTGACGGTCTCAAATTTGAGTTCCTCCGCCGCGCGGCCTCCCAGAAGGCCGACGATCATGTCGTGCAGCTCCGCCTTCGTGTTGAGGTATTTCTCCTCCTCAGGCACCTGCATGACATAGCCCAGCGCTCCCATGGTTCTGGGGACGATGGTGATCTTCTGCACCGGCTCGGAATTCTTCTGCACGGCACTGATCAGCGCGTGGCCGACCTCGTGATAGGACACGATGCGCCGCTCTTTCTGGCTCATGACGCGGTCCTTCTTCTCCTTGCCGACCAGGACCTGCTCCACTGCCTCGAAGAGATCCTGCTGATTGACGTATTTGCGCTTGTGCTTGACCGCGTTGATGGCGGCCTCATTGATCATGTTGGCCAGGTCAGAGCCCACAGCTCCGCTGGTCGCCAGCGCGATCTCCTCCAGGTCCACGGACTCGTCCATCTTGACGTCCTTGGCATGCACTTTCAAAATAGCGACACGCCCCTTCAGGTCCGGCCTGTCCACGATGATCCGCCTGTCAAAACGACCGGGGCGCAGAAGCGCCTTGTCCAGGATCTCGGGCCTGTTGGTCGCGCCCAGGACAAGGATTCCCTTGGCGGGCTCAAAGCCGTCCATCTCGGAGAGCAGCTGGTTCAGCGTCTGTTCGCGCTCCTCATTGCCTCCGCCGTACTTGGAGTCGCGGCTGCGGCCGATGGCGTCGATCTCGTCGATAAAGATAATGCAGGGCGCGTTCTTATTGGCTTCCTTGAACAGGTCGCGGACACGGGATGCACCTACGCCTACATACAATTCAATAAAGTCGGAGCCGGTCAGCGAGAAGAAAGGAACATGTGCCTCTCCTGCGACGGCCTTGGCGAGCAATGTTTTGCCCGTTCCGGGAGGGCCCACGAGCAGGGCTCCCTTGGGAAGCTTGGCGCCGATCTTGACGTATTTGCCGGGATTGTGCAGGAAATCTACCACTTCCTGCAGAGATTCCTTGGCTTCATCCTCGCCTGCGACGTCCGCAAACGTGATGCCGGTGTCCTTCTGTACATATTCCTTGGCCGTGCTCTTGCCAACGCTGCCCATGAGGCCGCCGCTGCCGGCCCTTCGGAATATGAAGCCCATGATCACCCACAAGAAGGCGATGGGAAGGACATAGGAAAGCAGGAATGAGATGATCATCCCCGAACTGTCCGGAATATAGCCGTTTACGGTCACCCCGGCGTCCAGCAGGCGCTTGGTCAGGTCCGAATCGTCCTCCGATATGGACGTATAGCGGATGGCGTCCGAATCCTTGAGCTTGATCTCCAATCGATCCGAGCGGACGTTGACTTCCTCAACCTTGCCGTCGTTTACCAGCTGCACAAACTCATTGTAGCTGATCCTCGTGGCGCTCTCCGAGCCCATGTTCATCACATAGCTGATCACGACCAGCGCGATCACCGTCGCCAGCAGCATGATCATCAGGTTCTGGCGATTGGGCCCCTTGCTGCCGCGTCCGCGGTCGTCGTCGCCCTCGCCGTTGCCGCCGTTTCCGTTTCCGCCTCTATTGTTGTCCCCGCGCCGCTTGTCGTCGTAGCGCTCAAGATTGTCTCTTTTCTTCTTTCTGTTATTACTGTCAAACAGATCTCCAAACATTCTGCGATCACTCTTTCTTTCTGTGAATGTAACTACTGCCGGGGACCACTGAAAAGATCCGCCGACAAAAAATGCGCTATGATTCATATTAAATGATGTGGGAATTTTGCGCAAGTGTTTACGGGGAGGGGGCTACTGAGAGTTGAAAGGTGGGTGGTGAGCCGGGGTGATGGTCCACTGACGGCAGATGGGATGAAAAAGCGCCGCCGGAGCTCCCTCCGGCGGCACTGCATCCTCACTTTGTGTTCAATCTTTTCACTCAATCGGCGGCAGAATGTCCTTGAGTCCCTCCATAAAGGTACTCTCATAATATTCTGCTCTTCCCGTATCCATAAAGGAAGTCATCTCAGGATCGATCGGGATCCTGGCAACAACAGGAATATTTTCCTTCGCCGCGATCTCTTCCACATGGCTGTCACCGAAGATCCGGATCTCCTCACCGCAGTGCGGGCACTTCACGTAGCTCATGTTCTCGACGATGCCCAGTACCGGCACCTTCATGAGCTTGGCCATGCCCAGCGCCTTCTTCACGATCATGCTGACCAGATCCTGAGGCGTTGTGACGACGATGATGCCGTCGATCGGCAGCGACTGGAAAACGGTAAGCGGCACATCGCCGGTTCCCGGAGGCATATCGATGAACATGTAGTCCACATAACCCCACGCCACGTCTGTCCAGAACTGCTTGAGGGCTCCCGTGATCACAGGGCTTCTCCAGATCACCGGGGCGTCTTCCTGTTTTGTCAAAAGATTCATGGACATCACTTTGATCCCCGTCACGGTGGTTGCCGGATAGAGACATTCTTCTGTGGCGACCAGGTCCGCGTAGCCGACGCCGAACATCTTCGGCACGCTGGGGCCCGTAATATCTGCGTCAAGGATTGCCGTCTGATAGCCGTTTCTTCTGGACCAGAGCGCGCTCATCGCGGTGACGGAAGACTTGCCGACTCCGCCTTTGCCGCTGACGACCGCGATCACCTTGTTGACGTGGCTTCCCTTATTGGCCTCGATATGAAAATCCGGCGGCGTGGGCGGCTTAGGTGCGCCGTTATTATTCTGAGCACTCATGTTTTGTTCCTCCATTCTTTAGTATGTAGCAACCATTCGACTCCTGCATCCCGAATGCTTTGCATTCTTTGCCGCGTCGTCCGCATGCGCTGCGCGCCGAATAGTTACAAATATTAATTGTTCCTCGCGCTCCAAAAACTGCTATAGTATTAAGCAGGGAGTTCCCTGCCCTGAAATACGTTAAACGAAGGAGCTGTCGAAACCCCGTATCATCTATATTAATGGAAACTGTTCTTTTTGAAAAGTGCAAGTAATGTTCAGTATACAAGACAAAGGAATCAATTTATGGAAGATCTTAACATCGCTCTCTTAATCGACTCCGATAACGTAAGCCCCAGATACATCTCGGGGATCCTCAGTGAGCTGTCCAAATATGGCAAAATCACGATCCGCCGCATGTACGGCGACTGGTCCCAGGATCGTCTCCACTCTTGGATGAAATGTTCATCCAGATTCTCGCTCACTCCCGTCATGCAGCCCAACAACACGCCGGGCAAAAATGCTTCCGACATAGGCCTCATCATCGACGCTATGGATATTCTCTACACGGGCGACGTGCAGGGCTTCTGCCTTGTCTCCAGCGACGGCGATTTCAACAAACTGGCGACCAGACTGCGCGAAGCCGGCAAATTTGTCATCGGAATGGGCGAGAAAAAGACGCCGGAATCCTTCCGCGCGTCCTGTGAACGTTTCATATTCCTCGATGTCATCGAGAGTGAGGACCCTACCGCCCGGCGCAGGCCGGACCCCTACGCGTCAGCCGGTTCGCAGTCCTACGGTTCTGCCTCTGCGTCCTACGGATCTGACTCCTCCGCAGACAGTTCGTCCGGACGATCCGCCTCCGGCACAGGTACCACTTTGCGTCGAAGAAAGACGGCCGTCTCCGAACCTGCCCTGCCCTACAAGGCGGTGTCGGGGACTGTTCAGGGCGTGCAATCTTTTGGCACTTCAGGAAGTTCGCAGGCCGCTTATTCCAACGCAAAATTGCAGGAAGAACCTGATCTCGACCAGGATTACGACAGCGATTCAGAAGGCTCCTTCACCGATAAGGAGACTATCGAGGCCGCGATCATCAGCATCATCACCGACAACAGCGCAGAGGGCAAAGAAACCGGCCTGGGCGAGATCGGCTCCCGCCTGGTCAAGATCTTCCCTGACTTCGACGTCAGAAACTATCATTACAGTAAGCTCTCCGAGTACCTCAAGGACTTCCCGTCCCTCAAGGTCGAGAACCGCGACAACGCCGTCTGGGTCTCCCTCAACAGTTCCACCGACAGTGAGATCGAGCAGCAAATCCTTCGCATCTTCAAGAAACACGGCACAGACGACATGTATCTGGCCACCCTCAAGAAAGAGCTTCTCGAGCTCAATCCCAACTTGGAGGCCAGCATCCGCCGAAGCGGCGTCACCCGCTTCTCGGTCTACCTGCACCGCATGATCGGTTCCGTCGAGGTCAATGGGCGGCATGTGACGCTTAAGCGGCAGTGATGTGTGTCACGGGGACGTATCTAGTGACACATTTTGAGTGCAGTGTGTCACGGGGACGTATCCACTGACACATTTTAAGCCCACAACAAACGCAGAGGATAAACTTCCTCTGCGTTTTAGGTATAAACCCGTTATTTCACAATTTCATATCCTAATTATTCCATCAGCTCTCGCTTCAATTGCCGAAATTAGGTTATATCTTTTCCGCAAACCATCGCCATGCCTAGTGCTATGGAAAATTGTCTTTGATTTTTGACAAAATGGGGCGTTTTCAGAAGACCCTTGGGAGTTGTTTCTGAAAATATTGTTGCTTATACCTAAAATCATCCTCCGGCAAGCCAATGTGTCACGGAATGTGTCACGGGGACGTATCTTCTGACACATTTTAAGCCCACAAAAACGCAGAGGTCGAAACGACCTCTGCGTTTTAGGTATAAACCCGTTATTTCACAATTTCATATCCTAATTATTCCATCAGCTCTCGCTCCAATTGCCGAAATTAGGTTATATCTTTTCCGCAAACCATCGCCATGCCTAGTGCTATGGAAAATTGTCTTTGATTTTTGACAAAATGGGGCGTTTTCAGAAGACCCTTGGGAGTTGTTTCTGAAAATATTGCTGTTTATGCCAAAAATCATCCTCCGGCAAGCCAATGTGTCAGCGAATACATCCCTCGGCAAGCCAATGTGTCACCGGATACGTCCCCGTGACACAAAATCATCCCCCGGCAAGCCAATGTGTCACCGGATACGTCCCCGTGTCACATCTTCCTCTCTACAATCGCCGGATCCACCAGCTTCAGGAAGCTCTCAATCTTAGCCCAGTACCCCTTCGGATCCACAATAGCACTGTGGACATGCTTCGCCCCATGCACCACCATGCACATCTTCTCGCAGGACGCCGCCTCAAATAGCCTGTGCATCATTCTGCAGGGGATAAAAGTATCCGCATCTCCGTGAATGAACAGCGTAGGCGTCTTGGAGCGCTTCACCGCCTCCAGAGGAGACGCCAGATTCAAGTCGTATCCGGCCCTCACCATAGCGATCCTGCGCATAATAGGGAGAAGAATATCCGACGGGATCGGAGGCTTCTCCTTCAAAGTACTGTAAACGTGCGCAAATTCATCCATGGCGCATGTGAAACCGGCGTCCTCGACACAGGCCTTCACGTTGGATGGAAGCTTCTCACCCGTGACCATCATGACCGTGGCCGCGCCCATGGACATGCCGTGCAGAATGATGACCGCCTCGGGGTCCAAATGGAGAATCCTGTCGATCCAGATGATCACATCCAGCCTGTCATGATAGCCGTAGCCGACGTAGGTTCCTTCGCTCTTGCCGTGGCCGCGCAGGTCAGGCAGGACGACATTCATGCCGTAGCGGTCATGATAAACTTTTGCATAGAGGCCCATGCTCTCCGCAGAATCGGAATAGCCGTGCACACACACCGCAAAGCGATGGTCTCCGCCCTTGACCGCAGACGGAATAAAGTTGGCGTGAATCCGCAGTCCGTCTTCCGCCCTCTCGTACCAGTCCTTTCTGTCCGGGTGCGTGTTCATCCAACGGCGCCCCTGCATGTAGGGTCGCTCACTCTCATCCTTGTCGTGGCTCTTGTCGCGCTTGACCGGCTTCATGGAAAAATCGTAGAAATAGTTCGCTATCCCGACCAGCGATCCCACTGCGCCCCATAGACTCGAACCCGCTAAAAATCCCGAAACCTTGCGCAGAAGGGATATCTCTGCCTTTTGCCTCATCTCTTCCGGTATTATGGACTTATCCTTCTTATCCATATCTAAGTTCCCTTCACCTGCCCGTCACGGCAGTTTCATACAAACTGTGACCATGAACTCCGTGCCCTCGCCTCTGCGGCTGCGCACTCTGACATTTCCGCCCATGATGCTGACGATCTCCCTCGCAATATAAAGCCCTGCGCGGAGCGGATCGTCCCTCTCATCTTTCATTTCAAACATACCCTGCATCAGGTCGCTGGCAATGCTGCTGCCGTTGTCCCTGATCGTAAAGTACATATAAGCTCTGTTTCCCGAGGCCCTGTCCGCCCTGCATCCCAGGTTGATCACGCCGCCCTGCGGGGTCTGCTCAGCCGCAGTCTCCAAGAGGCTCACCAGCGCACGCTGCAGCTTTGCCTTGTCGCCGATCGCCTGGTCGGGCATCGACACGCTCTTCTTCAGCTCCAGCTTGATCCTCTTCTTCGCGCACACGGGCTCCTGAAGAACCATGACGTTCTCCAGGCACTCATCGATGGAGAAGAGTTCCTCCTTCAGAACCCGGTCGTCCGAAGCGGCCATCTCGACAAGATCATCCATGACCGTGCTGGTCTTCACCGCCGCCACCTCGCGGTCGGTCTCCTCCTGATAACCGGCGTCTCGTCGCGCGGAATCCTCCCGTGGCAAAACAGTGCCTCTCCGCACAGATTCCTCACGCCGCAAACCGGCGCCTCTCTGCCCGGATTCCTCACGTCTCAAACCGACGCCTCTCTGCCCAGATTCCTCACGCTGCAAAACAGCGCCTCTCTGCCCGGATTCCTCACGCCTCAAGCCAGCGCCTCGCTGCGCAGGCTCCTCCTTGCGCCCGGCTGTTTCGGGACGCAGTCCGCTGCTGAAAGGATTGCGGGACGCCTGATTGACCGCGCCTCTCCGAATGATCGTGCCGTCCATGCTGCCGGACATGCCGTCCATCCAGCCGTCCTCGGTGTCTTCCGGCTCCCGGAGCGAGCCCGCATTTAAACTGCCGACGAGTCCGCCCGCGGCCGAAGCCGCTGCCGATGCACCTGTGCCCGCCATGGATCCCGCACCAGTCGACGCGCCTGCGCCCGCTATGGCACCGGCACCCGCCAACGCACCGTCTCCGAAGGCCGAAGCGCCCGCCGTTGCACCCGCCATCGCACCGCCGGCAGTAGCCGAAGCTCCCGCAAGGCCTGTCGCCCCCGCGCCAGCCAGGGCTCCCGCGCCAGCAGACACACCTGCACCCGCCATTGCTCCTGCACCGGCCGACACACCTGCGCCCGCAAGCCCCACCGAGGCGCCACCGCCCGCCACAGGCCTCTCCGCCGCTTCCGACGCCTTCTTCATGGCGTCGATCATATCCTGCATCTTCTTAACCGTGCCGCGCTGCTCGCGCTCGCGCAGCTCGCTGCTGCGCCGCTCCTGCTCCCGAATCTTCTCGGACTCGCGAAGCGCGTCCATCGTCTTCTGAAGTTCCTCTTCCAGACGCTGAATCTCTTTCTGCTTGCCGGCCAGTTCCTTATCGCAGTCCGCCGTCAGAAGATCGATGGTCTTCTGCATCTTGGCCAGTTCCGCCTCCTGCGCCCTGCGGTAGTTCTCGATCTGCTTCTCGAGCAGCTCCTCCTTCTCCGCGTAGCCGCGCTGCAGTTCCTGCTCCCTGGCCTCATACTCCAGACGCAGCTGCTTTTCGCGCACTTCAACAGAGCCCTTCTGCGAGCTCAGCACTTCGTTCATCTTCACGCGGAAGGCCTCAATCTGCTCCTGCGTCTTGGCCTGCGCCTCCTCGATCTCCTTGCGGACCGTGGTCTGCGCCTCTTCGACCTGGAGCCGCGCCTTCTCCTGCGCCTCGCGGATCTCCACCCGCGCGCGCTCCTGCTGCATCTTGGAGGCCTGCTCTGCTTTGGCGATCTGCAGGTCCGTCGCCCTGCGGACTTCGTCCCTGTCTACGTAAAAGAGCATGCGCATGCCGCCCCCGCCGCGGCCGGGGCTGCTGACCATGTAGACGTCCGTCCACCGCTTTGTGCCGTCCGCCTGCTCCATCTCGAACATTCCCAGGTAAGGGTCCGCCGAAATCATATCCAGATGCGCTTCCGTCAGCCGCTTTCTCGTGATGCTCGTCATCTCCAGGCGATAGAAGGGATCTTTTGACACCTCTTCCGCGAATCCCGCCATGCTCATGCCGAACTTCTCGGGGAACTGCCTGGTCACGTAGACCGGGCTCCAATTCCCGGGCTCCCCTGTCAAAACACAGAGCGCCCCCGGGATCCTCCCCAGAATCTCGGAGGCTGTCGCGACGCGCTCCTGCATCTGGGCGTGAAGCTGGTTGAAGCCCGTAGTTTCCTGGAATACGCAGTAGTATACGGTGTTGTCGCCTTCCTGATAGGCCGGCGCGCCGATCATTCGATACTGGAACCGGTTTCCGTCCCGCCTGAAGAACGTCAGATTGACAGCCAGGTGACCGTTTGTCCCCTGGATCTCCTTGAGCCTGGACACTATTTTGTCCCGCTCTTCTTCGGAGACCATGAAGAAAGGATCCCGCTCCATCTGTTTCTGGAACTGGTCCTCCTTGTAGTGGAGTTTCTTCCAGAAATACTCATTGTAAAAGAGCGTCTTGGGACCCTCGTCCTTCATATATGCAAAGATCAGCACGCCGCACGGCAGGTTCTCGGTGAATTCCCTGATCTGCTCCATTCCTCCGACGCCCTGTTTCTCGGACATATGAAGAAATGTGATCTCAAAGTGCTGCCCGCGCTTACAGATCGCCATGCTGCAGCGAAGATAGACGGCCTTCTCCTCCTCCTTGGGCACGAGGTTGATCTCGTATGCTACCGTCGAAATATCAGCGGCACTGGGTGAACTCTTGATCGAGACAACGTCCACGTAATACCGCTCCGGCTTCGCTGTCATCTCCTCCTGCAGGAAATCCCTGATCTCCTTGGCGGAGAGGAAATGGTACATCTGCCCCGGCGTGATCCAGACGACGTCGTAGGCCAGGTCTTCCAGGCACAGGTCCGGATCTCTGCTGCTGAAAAAGCTATTTAAAAAGTTTTTACCAAAATCAATAGGAGTCTGCATATGACCATTATATCAAACTACATCCCCTTCGGGACAAAAAGATATCGGAAAAAGTCTCCCGCGCAGGCCCCCTGCGCAGTATTTGGGACTTGGAGTGCCGGATAGTTACCTCTTTTGCCTGTTTTTAGCGGGCCGGTCGGTTGACGAATCGGCCGCCTCATTAGAAAATGTTCTGGACGACAACTCCGCACAGAAAGGAGATTCCATGATCCGCATCCTTTGCATCGGCAAAATGAAGGACAAAGCCCTCCACATGCTCGAAGAGGAATACACAAAGCGCCTGAGCGCTTTTGCCAAAATAGAGATCCTCGAAGTTCGCGACGAGCCCAACGACCGCATCGAGCGCGAAAAGGAAGCCGCCCTGGCCAAGGAAAAAGAGGGCGAGCGCGCCCTGGCTCAGATTAAGGACGGCGATTTCGTCATCCTGCTCGACCTGCACGGCTCCCACTGGGACAGCGAGACCTTCGCCGAGAAACTGGGCAGCTGGCAGATGGCCTCGAGCAATCTGACTTTTGTCATCGCAGGGTCCCTGGGACCTTCGCCGGCCCTTACGGCGCGCGCCAACGTCCGCTGGAAGCTCTCCGACCTGACATTCACCCACCTCATGACGCGCGTGCTGGTCCTGGAGCAGATCTACCGCGCCTTCATGATCCTGAACGGGAGAAAATATCACAAGTGACGGAGCCGGATCAGGCGGGGTTATTTCACATTTTGTTCACAGGAAATCCGCGATTTGAACATAATTTCCCTTTATTATTACATCATCGACAGGGGCACAAGGAAATGAACTCCCCTCAATCAGTTTCTTCCCTGCCGAGACGTATTGTTTATCATTTTCCCCCCTTTAAGAGAAGAGCCCTTCAGAATGGATACCGGATGGCCGGTGCTCATTCTGAAGGGCTCTTTCCCTTTCATCTTTATTCGGGTTCACCTGTCAATTGTCAGCGGCGGGAAAAACTGACAATGTCAAATCTCACTTAATATTTATGGACTTTTCAGACTATTTTACATCCGAAATTGTACACATTCAGATCCAATTCGTTTATGGCAAAAGACAGAGAATTATGATAGGGTTGTAAAGGCAGTTTTGGCTGTGCAACACAAGAAGTGCCGTGCGCACCGGAGTAATAGAATGGAAAGAGATTTTAAAAAAGAAGCGGCGATGAATGCATCGGGGTTTGTCCTGCTCTCGGATATTGTTCCGTCAATCGTGCAGGAGATTCGCTATTTTTCCACCTTCAATTTTGTGGGAGACAGGATCGACGGCTATGAGCAGCCCTGCGCGATCATCACCAAGGAAACGGCAAGAGCCCTGAAGGCGATCAGCAACCGGGCAAATGTGATGGGCTACCGCCTCAAAGTCTTCGACGCGTACCGCCCGGCGGCCGCGGTCAGGCACTTTGTGCTCTGGGGCGTGGACGACCTGGACCAGCGCATGAAGCCGTTCTTCTACCCGGACCTCGAGAAGCAGGAGCTCTTTCGCAGAGGCTACATTGCCAGCCAGTCCAGCCACAGCAGAGGCAGCACCATCGATCTGACGCTTCTGGACATGAAGACCGGCAAAGAAGTCGACATGGGAAGTCCCTTCGACTATTTCAGCGAACTGTCCCACCCCGATTGCAAGAACGTCACAAAGGAGCAGTACGAGAACCGGATGTTCCTGCAGGACCTGATGGTCCGCGGCGGATTTGTGCCCATCGACTGCGAGTGGTGGCACTTTACACTTGGGGATGAGCCGTATCCGGACACTTATTTCGAATTTCCCGTCTCGACGGAATTCCTGAAAAGATGAATGAGGCTATAGGCCTCGCACGGCCGGCCCCGCGCCTCCCGCATTTCGCCGGGAGGCGATTTTCTGCGCCTGCTGCCGGAAAGCAGCAAATATTACTTAACAATAGGAGATAAACAAAATGACTGCTAACGAAACAGCAACCCAAAACAAGAAAAACGGCGTGATCTGGGCCTGGTTCCCGGTGACGCTTCTCACCGCGGTTTTCTGCTGTGTGCTGTGGGGAAGCGCCTCACCGGCCATCAAGATCGCGTATGAACAGTTTAAGATCGGCCCCGACGACACCGCTTCCAGAATCATGCTGGCGGGCGCCAGATTCATGATCGCGGGTGTCATGACCATTGTGTTTGGCTCTATTTTGGCAAGAAAGTTTCTTCTGCCCAAGAAGGAATCGTGGAAAAACGTCGTGATCCTGTCTCTGGTGCAGACGGTCGGCCAGTACTACTTCTTCTTCATGGCCCTGGCCAACACGTCTGGCGTGCGCGGCTCAATCATCAACGCGTCAGGCAACTTCATCGCGATCCTGTTTGCGGTCTATATCTTCCGCTTTGAGAAGATGACGCTGAGGAAGTTCCTCGGATGCCTGGTCGGCTTCGCCGGCATCCTGCTGATCCTGGGCGGCGGACAGGCGCTCATGGAAGGCGGCCGCGTGACCCTGGCCGGCGAGGGCGCCATGCTCGTGGCTGATTTCTTCTACGCCGCCTCCGGATGCCTGATCAAAATCTTCTCCCGCGACGAAAATCCCGTGGTCCTGAGCGGCTACCAGTTCCTGATCGGCGGAGTGATCCTGTTCGCGATTGGCTCCCTCATGGGCGGACACCTGATCTTCTACAGCACCGGCTGTGTCCTGAACCTGCTCTACATGGGCTTCATTTCGGCGGGTGCCTACACACTCTGGGGCGTCCTTCTCAAGTACAACCCCGTGAGCCGCGTCTCCATCCTCGGCTTCATCAACCCGGTGATGGGCGTTCTGCTCTCTGCCCTGTTCCTTGGTGAAGGCAGAGAGGCCTTCTCGCTGACCGGGCTTCTGGCCCTGCTGCTTGTCAGTGCGGGAATTGTAATCGTTAATACTTCGGATAAGAAGAAAGCTTGATGTGTCACGGGGACGTATCTTCTGACACATTATGTGTCAGAAGATACGTCCCCGTGACACACTCCCCCTCTTCTCAACCTTCCATATACTTCCTAAGTCCTCCCCACTTCTCACAGAAAATCCCCTCATCCATGAGCTTAAGATCATCCGCAATCTCCGGGACGAAGTCCATCTGGTCGAGTACCTGCGTCTGAAGGTCAATGCCGGGCGCGATCTCGATGAGAGTCACCTTGTGGTCAATGAGTTTGAAGACGGCGCGCTCGGTGACGTACAGCACTTCCTGCGTGGCGGGTGAATACTGGCCCGCGAAGGTGATCTGTCCGACTTTGTCCACAAACTTGCGGAAGGTTCCCTCCTTGAGGACCGTCATCCGGCCGTCTCCGGTCTTGAGCTCCGCCTTGCCCATGAAAGTGCCAGCGAAGATGACCTTGGGCGTCGCCGCCGTGATGTCGATAAAACCTCCGGGGCCGATCCGGCGTTTTCCCATGCGGCTGACATTGTTGTTTCCCTCTTTGTCGATCTCGCCGATCCCGAGGCAGGTCGCGTCCAGTCCGCCGCCGTCAATGAGGTCGAACATCTCATTGGGGGTGATAATGCTCTCCGGATTGTAGGAGCTTCCGAAATTCGGAAGAGCCGAAGGAACTCCTCCCACCATTCCGCTCTCCGTGCTCATCGTCACATGCTCGATCAGGCCTTCCTCCGCGATGACTTTGGCTACATCTGCCGGCACTCCGACGCCCAGATTGATCAGGCTCCCTTTCTTCAGCTCCATGGCGCAGCGCCTGCAGATCACCTTTCTCTCATCCATGGGAAGCGGCTCGATCGCGCCGAGGGGCTTCCTGATCTGGCCCGAAAAAGCGGGTTCCCAGTAAACGCCTTCCGACTGCCAGCAGGACATAGGGTCCTTAGCCTGCACCACATAGTCCACCAGCACGCCCGGGATCTTGACTTCTTTGGGATCCAGGGTCTCTTTTTTGGCCAGATATTCGACCTGCACGATCACTATGCCCCCGCTGTTCTTGGTGGCGGCCGCGATCGCGGGGCCTTCATTTACGACGCTCTCGTGGCGGAAGGAGATATTTCCGTTCTCGTCCGCGATCGTGCCGCGAAGGAGCGCGACATCGCACTTGAAGGCGGGGTAGAAAAGATACTCTTCGCCGTTAAATTCGATCAGTTTGACAATCTCATCTTTGGCCGCTTCGTTCATTCTGCCGCCTTCCACACGGGGATCCACGAAAGTGCCGAGGCCCGTCTTGGTGATCAGGCCGGGGCGTCCTGCCGCGATCTCTCTCCACAGATTGATCGTGACGCCCTGGGGGAGGCAGTAGCTCTCCAGAAGGTTCTTTGAGGCCAGGTCGTTCAGTGTAAAGGAGCTGCCCACATGAGCGCTGGTCCATTTTTTGATAAGTCCGGGGCCGGCTTCGCCAAATCTCGTCGAGCCGCGGGCTCCGTGCTCCGTGTCCGGCACTTCCCGCTTATTTCTGTCCCAGCCGATAAACTTCTGTCCGACCGCCCAGTCGCCCATGGCGCTGTCCTGCTTGAGATGAAGGTCCCTGGGGTGTCCGGTCTCCTTAAACCTGTCCCTGACAGCACATCCCAGCTCTTCCGCCCAGCCGGAAAGGCCCATGCCCGAGATCGCGACCGTGGCGCCGTCCGGGATCAGCTGCGCCGCTTCTTTTGCCGTAATAAACTGTGCCATTGTTACTCCTTTCCTCACTCAAATCTGTGAATCCACTTCCCGCTGAGGAGTCTCCCCACGCACCAGAAGGATTTGATCATATAGTCGATTCGAAGGCAGATGACCGTCAGCCAGGCCGGTCCGTGCAGTACCAGTCCGACCAGGACTCCAAGCGGAATCGAGACGATCCACAGAAACAATATGTCCGCCTTCATAAGAAATCTTGTATCTCCGCCGCCGCGGAGCACGCCTTTTGTCATCACGCTCTGCACGGCGCCGAACAGCGCTATGACCGCATACGAGCCCATGATCTGCCTGGCGAGCACAACTGTCTCCGGCTCCAGGTTGTAGACCTCAAAGGTGAGCGGGCCAAAAAACAGCACGCACAGCGCGGCAATACACCCGACGACAAAGCTCAGCAGGTAGAAAGTCTCGCCCTGCACCATGGCTTTGTCATATTCTCTGGCGCCGACCGTCTGCCCTGTGATGACCGCCGCCGCATTTGCGATTCCCTGCGTCACGACCGTGGCCAGCCGGTCCACGACCTGACAGACGGCGTTTGCCGCCACAACAGCTGAGCCCATGTGCCCGAGCACGACCGAGATCATGTTGCCGCCAAACCCCAGCAGAAAATCGCTCAGCAGGACCGGCGCCCCCAGCCGGAAGAAATTCTTGTAAAACTGCCCGGAGGGCGATTTCAAAAGATGGACCGGCCGCAGCTGCAGCCTTTTATCGATCAGGAAAATATAGATAAAGGTGACCAGAAATTCCGCGCCTCGGGCGATCAGCGTGCCGAGCGCCGCTCCGGCGATCTCCATGCGGGGCGCGCCGAATTTTCCGAAAATAAACGCATAGTTGGCTCCGATGTTGACCACAAAGGAGATGATGGAGACGACCAGTCCCAGCTGCACTACGCCCACCGAGCGCATGAGCTGCGCCGCGACGAGGCCGGTCCCATGGATCAGGTAGACGAACGTCGTGATCCTCAGATAGCGGATTCCCTGCGCGATGACATCCGCCTCAGAGGTGTACAGCCGCATGATCCCGCCGGGGAACAGCCAGGTGATCGCGATAAAGACTGCGGAGACTGCGGCAGAGAGCCGAAGCGCCATGTTGAAAGTCGTCCTGGCGCTCTCTTTTTCGCCCGCTCCCCAGAACTGGGAGGCCAGAACGCTGGATCCTCCGATGATTCCGAGATTGGCTATGTAGAAAATATTGTAAAACTGATTGGCCAGACTCGACGCGGAGAGCTGGATCTCCCCAAAGCTCCCCAGCATCATCGTATCCAGCATATTGACGCCCATATTGATCGCAGACTGCAGGGCGACCGGGACCATGATCCGCAGTACATTAACATAAAATTCCCTGTCTGTTACGAGTCTGACTCTTCCGACCTTCTTTTCCATCCTGTTCTCCGCATGTGAATCTTTGATTGTTACAAATTGTAATTATACGGCACCACGGGGTGCCAAATAATTATACAAAATAAGGAAGTTCTTGCGAACTTCCTTATTTCCGGAAAGAGCAAACATCATGATTGATGATTTGCTTAAGAGGAAAAAAATGATTGGGGAATCAAATTGCTTTGTGCTCCTTCAGCTCTGCAAGCTGCTCCGCTGACAGGCCCAGAAGTCCGCCGTAGATCTCTTCGTTGGATCCGCCAAGCTCAGGGGAGCACTCGTAGTCGATCTCCACTTCGGAGAATCTGGGTGCAAAACCGGGAAGCCTGACCTTGCCGCGCTGAGGATGCTCGATCTCGACCATCATCTTGCGGTCCTGTGCGTAGTACTGAGGGTCATTGGTGATGTCGTCAACGGAAAGGAGCGCGCCCGCGGGAATGTCCGCCTTGCAGAGGATGTCCATGGCCGTGAACTTGTCATAATTCTTGAGCCAGTCCTTGATGGCGTTGTCGCAGATCTCTCTGTTTGCAAAACGGCTGCGAGGGGTGGCCATCTCGGGGCAAACATCCTGCTTGAGATCGGGTCTTCCGATCACGTCGCAGAGGTTGTCCCACTGCTTGGAGCCGGGGTGACGGCTGCAGTAAATGTGGACATAATCATTCGTGCCGAAAGGCTTGCAGGGATAGGTGTCCGAAGGAGCCACATCCTCAAGCGGCATTCCGTTCGCGACGCGGCGGTTCGGAACGCAGCCGTTGGCGTAATAGGGCTCCCACTGGCTGCGGGAGAGGCCGATCATGAAGTCCTGCATCGCGCAGTCCACTCTCTGGCCCACGCCGTAGCGCTCTCTGTGCAGAAGCGCCGTGATGATGGAGGTTGCCAGCATGATGCCGGTACCGGAGTCCGCCACGGAGATGCCGCACTTGATGGGGCGCTCCGGCAGACCGGTCGCGGAGACCATGACGCCGGTGTGCGTGGCGATCGGGTCAAAAGCGGGATAGTCCTTGTAGGGGCCGTTCTGCGCAAATCCCTTGAGGGAGGCGTAGATGATCTTCGGATTGAGCTCTTTGCAGTGCTCATAGGTGAGGCCGAGCTTGTCCATGGATCCGGGGCCCATGTTCTCGACGATGACGTCGCACTTCTTTACGAGTTCCTCGAGAAGCTTAAAGCCTTCCGGGTTCTTCGCGTTGCAGGTGATCGATTTTTTGTTCATGTTCATAACAAGAAAACCGTAGGAATCGACACCGGGCTCTGCCTGGGAATAGCGGCCGAGCTCGCCCTTTACGGGGCGCTCAACCTTGAGGACTTCCGCGCCGAGCCAGGCCAGCGTCTCTGTGCAAACGGTGCCTGCCTCGAACTGTGTCATATCAAGAACTCTGTAACCTGAAAGCGGCTTATTCGACATTGCTCTTACCTCTCTTTCTTTTCGTGAGCCGGAATGACTCTGGTCTCGATGAATTCGTCTACAAGGGATGTCATGGTCTCTGCGTTCCACTTCCGGGGATTGACCGGGTCACCGTGGAAGGCGAGCACGGGGATTCCGGCGTCTTCGAGCGCTTTTTTGATAAAATAGCTGCCCTCGACCGCCTGGATGTCGTTGTCGGGGATCATATAGACCACGCCGTCGATGTCGTTCTGCTGCGCCTGCTGGATGAACCAGCTGCTGTTCCACGGCGGCATGTGAAGGAAGTCCTCCATGCCGATAAAGCGGGCCGCCAGCGCGCGGAGCGGGTCCTCTTCCACGTTGTTCCTGATATAGGCGTCCGCGCCCATAGCCAGGTACATGGACCACATGAATACCGCGCCGTATTTCTCTTCAAATCTCTGGTAGAAGGCAAAATCCTGCCACATCCCGCGTCCGATCCACATCAGGCGCAGTTTTTCGTTGGGTACGGCCGCGACGCCCGCGTCCGCAAGTGCCTTCACCTCTTCATACAGGCTCTTTGCGTGCTCGACGGCCCACTCGGTGCCGCGCTGCCACTGCGCCTGCATGACTGCATTGATCGTATCCACTACCGTTACCGGAACCGGATGACAGGAGGCGATCAGGTCTCTCGTCTTCTTGTAATACCCCTCCTGCTCGTTGATGAGGTTCATTACATATTCCAGCTTGTTGATATCCATCATTTTGCCGGTCTTCATCTCCAGCCAGCGGATCAGCTCCTTGAGCTCCTCCACAGCCAGGTCCAGGCGATCCTTGTCGTACATCTCCTCCCAGCGGTCCGCCGCCAATTCGTACCAGTTCAAGGGCGTCGTGCGGGCGATTGTGTTCTCGATGACATAGAGATCCGCGCCGTAGTTCTCGGCGAGAAGCCCGAAGATCTTGCTCTGCACATCCCCGGTCAGACGGGTGATGGAGATCGTGGGGGTCGGAAGGCCGCCCCAGGGACCCATGGGATTGCCGTCGGCGTCAACTTTCTTATCGTCCGGGTCGAAGCTCTCGGCGAGGGCCTGCGCGTCATAGCTGTTTAGGTCGGGGCGATAGCCGTTTTCCTGCATCAGGCCAAAATATTTCCTCGTCATTCTTTTGGCACCGCAGATCGCTGCCCACCACTGATTGACCACGAAGGGGATATCCATCGCGCGGAAGATCTCCATGGGGACGTCCGCGTTGAGCACGGCGAAGTCGCCGCCCTCTCTCTCCACGCGCTCTTTCATGCCAAAAAACCACTGTTTCTGGTAGACGCTGGCCGCTTTCGTGGCTTTGAGCTTTTTGACAACCGCCGATTTGGAAGCGGTTCCTTTCTGTTCCTGAGCCATTACTGCGCACCCCCTTTCATCTCCTGGGCAAATGCCGCGAGTTTCTCATCGAGTCCTTCATTTCGGGAGACCGGCCACTGCATGCGTCCGAAAGTGATATGTTTGATTCCGCGGGACTCCAGGCTCTTTCTCTGTTTTGGCATGTCCCAGGTCGCGACTTCATCGTACTGGTTCGTGTAGAAGATCACGCCCTCTGCGCCGGCCGCGTTCACTTCTCTGTCCAGCGCCTCCACTCTCTGGCTCACGAAAGCCTTCTTGGCGGAGAACTCGCGGAAAAGATACCTGTCTACCACGCCGCGGATGACCGGGAGCTCGGGATTGTAATCGCGGTCGTAGGATCTGTCTCCCCAGTCCGTGTCTTCGCCCACGATCACAAGGCCTGCCGCCTCGATCTTCTCATAGAGCGCGAGGTCCTCGTGGTTTGCTCCGGTATAGAAGACGCGGGGGCCTTCCAGTACAGGCCAGGACTTTGCGTCTTCGGTCACCTGCGCGACAAGCGCGGTGTGCTCTTTTTTGTCCATAAAGAAGCCTGCGCCGATGATCACCATCGCTTCGCTGCCGCTGATCCGGACCTCCTGTCCGTGACGAAGCTGCGCCATCTCGCGAAGCGCCCTGCGGTTCTCGTTAAGGACTGCTCCGGCTTCCCGGATCTGCTCATCCGTGATCTCTCTTCCGGCCCACTCCTCGAGCTGCTTCTTGAAGAGATCGATCACGAACTCATCGCGCATCTGATGAAGGCGGTGACGTGTGAAGAGCCAGTCGATGAAGGTGATCGGAGGCACCGGTTTCTCGGGCTCTACCCTCTTAAGCTCACGCAGATAGAGGAAAATTCGTATGATCACATCCGTGGAATTGGAGATGGCCAGATAATCGAGCTGGCTTCCGTAGGTTCCGTCGATGATCTTCTCAAATTGCGCGCGAACTACCGGTTCAAAGGAATATTCCAGATACTTGTCTGTCTCTTCCAGGGATTTCCCGGGGTCCGCGTATATTCTTACCGGGAACATGCCTGCTGCCAGGACGAGTTCCTCCGGTACATCAAATCCCAGTTCGCCCACTACCTTGACGCCTGCGGCGTGGGCAGCTGCCGCCCCTTTCTCGCGGTGGTCGTAGGCATCCTTGAGTGCCAGGAAAGCTTTGCTCTCCATAGCGCAGGAACGAATACTCATAGCTCTGTTATTTCCTTTCTTGTGTCGCGGCCCGCTGAGCGGGCCGCTTCTCGTAAAATGCGTCACTGTTTTGGCCTGATCAGGCAGGACCTCAGAACGGGAACGCGCCGGCAAGGGCCGCCACGATCGCCAGAATGATGCTCAGTCCCCATGTGGGAAGGAAGCAGAACTTGAGGTTGTCTTTCATCTCGACGCCTGCAAGGCCGAGTGCCAGGTAAGGAGTAGGTGCGACCAGGCAGAGGTTGGCTGCCAGGCAGGCACCGATTACGCTCGCGCATACAGCGGAGATCGCTGTTCCGCCGAAGGCCACGCTCATGCTTGCGAAGATAGGAGTCATGATCATGTACAGAGAGTCAGATCCGACGACCATCGAGAGCGGAGCGGAGATGCAGGCGATAATGAACATCAGGTGTGTGCTGAGCGCCTCAGGTACGAGCGATACCAGTGTATTGGTCATGGCCTGCATCATGCCGGAGTCTTTCATGGTTCCGACCAACATGCCAATGGAGAACAGAATCATGATCATGTTCAGGGCGTTCGCGCCGTGCTTCTTGATCTGTGCCGTCATCTCCTTAGGTCCGTGGCAGTTGAGCAGCAGCGCTGCGGCAATGCCCCACATGAACGCGAGGTTCGTGTTGACCCAGCCAAGAAGGAGGGCGACGACGATGATGACTGTCATAGCCATATCGATGTAGAGAACAGTCTTGCTGACCTTCAGAACGGGCTCTTCAGGATGAAGAAGGCCGTCTTTCATCTGTGCGAATTCCTCATCGGACATGCCGTAGCCCTTCTTCTGAAGCATAGGGCCGACGATGAAGCAGGAGACATAGAGAATGATCAGGCCGACGACCTGCGCGACAACCAGTTTTACCCAGACGTCATGGGGCTCAACGCCTTCTACGCCTGCCGTGGCGCGTGCCAGCGCGGATGTCCAGGGAAGCATGTTGACGACACCGGATACAAGGCCTACATAGAGGACCAGGAGGGTCGGCGGCAGCTTCATCTTCTTGAACAGAGGAAGCATTGTGGGAACCGTGATCAGCCATGTTGTCGCGCCGGATCCGTCCAGGTGAGAGATCGTCGCCAGAAGGCATGTCATAAACAGTATAACACCGATGCTGTTGCCGATATATTTGAATGCTCTTGCCACGATGGCGTCGAACATGCCGGCATCACTGAGGATATTGAAGAACACGATCGCGAATGTGAACAGCGCGACGGTATTCAGGACCTGGTTGGCGCCTGTGGAGACATAGCCCTGAAGGGTCTTGATGATCATCTTCACGCCCATAGCGGCAGGCTCTTCCTCTCCCGGAGGAACCAGATATCCCGCAAAGCCGAGAATGAAGGTTGCGATCGTAGGCAGGATGATCAGGATCGGGGGAAGTGCTACTTTGCCTCGAATGATCAGGACTACCATAGCAATGACAAGTATAAAGCCCATTGTTGCCAACATAGTATTTTCCCTCTCTTTCTTTTCCCGGCCCTTGGCCGGTTGATACTTTGTTTCCGCCGCCGCCCTGCTTACAGAGCCGGCGCGGTGCTTGAGTTGACACTTAGTGTTCCGGAATCTGTAATTATCTTAACAATTAATCGAACTGATTAAATCTTTGTAAAATTCCAAATCCTCCCTCCTCAAAATGTGCACGGTGCACATTTTTAAATCCGATTTCACTTCAAATTGTATGATGTATACAAATCCGGGATAATATAATATAATATAAGAGTGAAATAGTATGTCACCTGCCGGCTCATCCTCGAGCCGCTTCTCTCGGAGGTCTCACTATGGCAACAATAACCTTCCCCATTCTGCTCCACTGGATGGGACAGGATCTCGCAGGCTCGCAGGTCGGCGTCCCCACATTCTCCTGCAACGGAGACATGCGCCTGTACCAACCGGGGATCGAGCCGCACCCCTTTATTCTCTACATCGGATACGAAAGCGACTTACACGCTTTTGCCGAGTCGGTCAGCGCTGCGCCTCGCGATAAAGGGCCCTTCTGCTACCTCTGCTGCAGCTGTGAAAATAGCGCCGCCCCCGCCGGTCTGCCCGACGGCTGCACCGTCCTCTATACCCGGGAGAGCCTGCCGGTCATGTTCAATAATCTGGCGGAGAAAGTCAGCGCCTTCATCCGCTGGCACGACGACCTGGAAAACGCGCTCTACAGAAATGAGGGAATGCAAAAACTCCTCGATCTCTCTTCCTTTCTTCCGGGGACACTGATTCTCACCAACGCCGGCTACAAGCTGCAGGCCGTGGTGTACAGAGAAGGTGTGTCCGATCCCACCATCGACGAGGTCCGGGAACTGGGCTATCACACTTTCGAGACCATCGAGCGAATCCATGGGGAGACTCCGGTCGTCTCAACGCCGGAGACGTCCGAATACGTGTCAAAAGCCAGCGGAAATTACACGATCATCCGCCTGATCCGTTACAGAGAGCGGGTCGCGGCCAGGCTGTGCCTGATCCTTGACGGGCCGAATACCGACCCGGCTTACACCGATTACATGGAGATTCTGGGCGCCGCGATCGCGCGGTACCTCTTCAACAAACAGAGCGTGGACTACGCCAGCAACGCGGAACTGGGCAGCCTCGTCTCCGATATCATAGAAGGAAGGATCGTAGACCAGAAAGAGCTGGATCACCGCATGAAACAGGTCCGGCTCATCGCCCATCGCTATTTTCACCTGATGCTCGTCACCTTCGACCAGAGCGGGAACCGAAGCACGATTCCGTGGAACTATGTGATCTCGCAGCTGCAGTATATCTTCCCCTACAGCAATATCACTACCTATGACGGAGACATCCTCCTCATCATTCAGAAGAGGCAGCGCAAGAGCCGCATTCACTTCAATGAAAAGCACCTGATGTCTCTTCTCGAACAGTACAACGGTTATTCCTGCATGGGCAACGCTTCCGAGTTCATGATGTCCCTGCCTCCCATGTACCACCAGGTCCACGGGGCGCTCCGGCTCGGCCGCCACATCGATCCCTCCAGGCGCATCTATTATTATGAAGATTATGCCATGTACCAGATCATCGAGCTGGCCGCCGAATCCGAGATCAAATATCTCAGCAGCCGCAATCTGGCCCACCTGTGCAACAACGAGATGATCGCCCTCGTTATGTACGACCAGAAGCACTCCACGAATATGGCTGATATTCTGCTCACTTTCCTGATGCACGAGCGAAATACCACCAAGGCGGCGGAGGCGCTGTACATGCACAGAAACACCCTTCTGTACAAGATTAAAAAGATCGAGGAGATCATCGACAGGGACCTGGAGGACCCCGATTTCCGCGCGCGAATGCTCTTCAGCGGGTACGTTCTCGCCTACATGCGCAAATACCGCAAAGAAGACATCCTGCAGCTCCAGCGGGACAGTGGCAGGAAGAATCCGCAATAAGTGTGTCACGGTGTGTCAGGGGGACGTATCCGCTGACACATTTTGTGTCACGGGGACGTATCTTCTGACACATTTTGTGTCAGGGGGCGTGTGTCACGGGGACGTATCCGCTGACACACTCCTAACACACATCCAAAAACGCAGAGGTCGAAAATGGCCTCTGCGTTTTTAGGTATAAACCCATATTTTTACATTTTCATATTCTAATTTTTTCCCGGGCATTCACTCCGATGGCCTCAATTAGGTGATTTTTTTTCCACAACGCACCGCTGCGCCTAGTTTCATGGAAAATACCTTCATATTTTGACCAAATGAGGGGTCTTCTGAAATTTCTTTGGAAGTTGTTTTTGCAAAATATAGCTGATATGCCTAAAATCCAACTGCATCGCCAAGTCGAGCCGGTTCCGGCGCCTCCGCGCCTCCGCGCCTGCGCGCCTGCGGCGCGCGCCGGCGCCGACCGGATGTGTCACGGGATACGTCCCCGTGACACATCCTGATACTGCTTGTCCCTGCGGACATCATACCGGGTCGTCTGGATCGGCCTGTGCCCGCGCCGGAATATGATCTCGTCGCCAATCGGCATGTAGAGCACCTCATCGAGCGGGCAGTTCAGGCGGACACTGATATTCCTGGCCGTCAGAAGGTCCATCCCGCCGAGGAAAATATAAGTGTCACAGTTATTGATAATGGTCGTCGCGTTGTCCTCCCCGTACATCTGCTCGAGCTGGCTCTCCGACTGCAGGAGCAGGGTGACCGAGATTCCCTTCTCGCGGAAGATGCTGATGTACTCCGGGAAATTCAGGACGCGTCCCCCGCAGGCGAAGTCGTCGCACAGCATGTGCACCGGAATCGGCAGTGCGCCGTCGGGGCAGCCCTCGGCGTATTCAAAGAGCTGCTTGAAGGCCTGCGCGTAGAACATGTTGACATAGAAGTGAAGCGAAGGATTTACCGCGCTGGTCGTCACGAACAGCGCCGTCTTATTCTTTGCGAACTCTTCGAAATCGATCGACGGCTTATTCGCGATCATCTCTCTGAGCTCAGGGGTGAAGATCGTATCAATGGTCGTGTTGAGCGTTCCGAACACACAGCCCGCCGTCCGGATCGGCAACGATTTGAAGGACTTCCAGCAGGATACGGCAAAACACTTTTCATCCACATCATCAAACAATTCGTCAAGGCTCGTCGAAACCGTTCCGTACCCGTCCTCTATGCTGAGCATGTCGTGCAGCTCCAGAACGTCCGCAAAGGTGGCGTCCTTGTCCGTCATCCTGGTGTAGGCGATCTCGGCCGACAACAGAGAGACCGCCGCCTGGTCCCAGTACGGGTCGGCCGTCGACTTCTCCTTCTGCGGATCCGCCTTCACAATAGACTTTGCCAAAAAAGTGATGTCCGAATTGCTCTCGATATATTTCATGGGATCGTAAGCGCATGTGCTCTCGCGCGGATTGGCCAGATTCAAGTCCAAGACCTTGTACTTCCTCTTTCTGAACAGGGGAACGTACTTCCCCACCAGACGCCGCTTGGCCACGGTTGCGATCAGGTTGCTGTATTTTGTCTCAAGGAATCTGGGCTCCGCCACCGACATGGTCTTGCCGCTCCCGCTTCCGCCGCATACCAGAACATTGTTGTTGAGGCCGGTCTCCTCGGAGTCCGTGCTGTAGATGCAATTCTGCCCCAAAATGACTCTCTCTTTTTTCATACCTCAGTCCTCCATGATCTTGCTGAAATCCACTACCTCGTCGCAAAGCCCGAATTCGATACTCTCTTCCGGGTCAAAATAGTGATCAAAGCTGCTCGCTTTCTCCACTTCCTCTTCACTTTTTCCGGTGTGCTTTGCCAGGATCTGATTGAGCTTGATCTTGGTGCTGATCAAGCTGTCCGAGATTGATTTGATCGATGAACTGTTTCCTCTCACGTGATTGCCCAGAAGGGGCTCGTGGAGCATAAGTTCGCTGTGCGGGAGCATATATCTTCCGTTCCTGCCGCTCGCAAACAGCACTGCCGCCATACTGTAGGCGCGTCCGATGCAGAAGATCCTGATCGGTGTCTTACATGACTGAATCACATCATACATGGCCAGGCCGGAATTGATCTCCCCGCCGGGGCTGTTGATCAGCACATCGATCTCCTTGTTCGGGTTCTCCGCGGTCAGAAGCATGATCTTCTTAATAAAAGAACATGCGGCCTGATCGTCGATCTCTCCCTCGATGAACACCTTCCTCTGCGATAAGAGTTTCGAGTCCGCCGAAACCTGTGTGATACCATTTGAGCTCTTAACTAATACTTCCACGCTTTCACCTCCGATCTTCTGTTGTGCAGTTTGTTATTTCTTCCTCCTTTTTTTGGTGTGCTATCCATTGTACTAACGGACTTCCATTCTTACAAACTACCGTCGGTTGAAAAACGTCTGTCAATCGGCTCGTCATTATTGAATGCCGTTCCCTCGTTGTATATTCGGACCCTGAGGGGCTATACTATCTGTGAAAGGAGTGTTGAATCAGTATGAAAATGAGAAAAAGAAATTGTATCCTGACAATCGTAATTACTGCTCTGCTTGCCGCAGCCGTCACATCCTGCGGCAGCACAGCCTCAAAGGAATCCGAATACAAAGGGATTCAGGTGGCCTCTCCGGATTGGGTGGCCAATCTGGATGCGGCCGCTTCCGCCGACCAAATGCTGGTTGTAGCCGCCTTCAACGAAACCGCCACCGATGCCTGGGTCTCCCTGCATGAAAAACAGGCGGACGGCACCTGGAAGATGGTCATGACTACTCCGGGTTTTATCGGCAAGAACGGCCTTGGCAAGACCAAAGAAGGAGATGCCAAAACACCGACCGGCGTCTTTCATTTCAACCGCGCCTTCGGGATCGCGGATGATCCGGGCTGCGCGATCCCCTATGTGAAAGTCGATCAGGACACTTACTGGTCCGGCGATCCGCGCGAAGGCTTCCACTACAATGAGCTTGTAAACCTCAAAGACCTGCCCGATCTGGATCTCGAAAGCGGGGATTCCGAGCACATCGTCGATTACCCTTACCACTATCAGTACTGCCTGAATATCAGTTACAACGAGGAGGGAAAGCCGGGGCTGGGATCCGCAATCTTCCTGCACTGTTTTGGCCCCGCAAAGCCGTTTACCGGCGGATGTGTCGCCATTCCGGAGGAGCATATGAAATATGTCATGCAGCACGTTGATCAAAACACCGCTGTCGTGATAGACACCTTCGAGGCCCTGTCCGGAAGCACTGACTGGCCCGACAGCACCTGGCCGCAGGAAAGATAAGTGAAACGCAGAGGTCGATATGGCCTCTGCGTTTTTAGGTATAAACCCGTATTTTTACATTTTCATATCCTAATTTTTTCCCGGGCATTCACTCACGATAGCCTCAATTAGGTGATATTTTTTCCACAATGCACCGCTGCGCCTAGTTTCATGGAAAATACCTTCATATTTTGACCAAATGAGGGGTCTTCTGAAATTTCTTTGGAAGTTGTTTTTGCAAAATATAGCTGATATGCCTAAAATCCAACTGCACCGCCAAGTCGAGCCGGTTCGACGCGGCGCCCGGCGCCCACCGGGTGTGTCACGGGATACGTCCCCGTGACACACTCCGGGAAATCATTTCTTCCCGGTCAAAGTCCTCAGAAGCGCCGTACACCCCTGCAGCACATCGTCCCAGGTAGCATCAAAATCATCGGTATACCAGGGATCAGCTACTTCCTGCCCGCTTCTTCCGCAATAGTCCAGGAGCATCGATATTTTGCCGTCCGGGTCACCGCCGTAGATCCGCTTCATGTTGTAGACATTCGCATGGTCCATCCCGATCAGATAGTCGTAATACTTATAGTCCTCCCGGGTCGTCCTGCGGGCGCGCTTGCCACCGGGATCAATGCCGTGCTCCCTGAGTTTGGCGCGCGCCGGCGGATAGACCGGGTTGCCCCGCCCGCCCCAGATTTCTTCCGTGCTGGTGGCGGCGGAAGCGATCTCGAAACGGTCCTCGAGACCGGCCTTCTTTACGAGGTCCTTCATTACAAATTCTGCCATTGGTGAGCGGCAGATGTTGCCGTGGCAAATGAATAAAATTTTTATCATGCAGTTTTTTGCCAGCTTATGCCGCGTTTTGCCTTATTTTATGCGGGTTTCCGCGATTTTCGATTTCATTGAAATCTGGCATAAACTGGCATCTCCTTGCATATCTTGGACTTCAATGTTGATAAAATGTTGATAAAACGGGCCGAAAAACAGGCCGAAAACCGCGTTTTATCAACATTGGATTTTTGCGG
>Ga0256404_1000744_pt1 | contig 83690 bp, 77 predicted proteins | sample RumenRJG_01DNA_FD_185990 | JGI IMG/M metagenome (GOLD analysis project Ga0256404, IMG submission 185990) | Bovine rumen microbial communities from Lethbridge, Alberta, Canada - RJG_01 | ecosystem: Host-associated > Mammals > Digestive system > Stomach > Rumen | place: Canada: Alberta | collected...
TTGTTAATCGTTTAGGTTTGTATTTGTTTATAACGATGTTTCTTGCTAATTGTTTAAGTTCTGTTGCTGCATTAAATTCAGGGTCTAATTTTTTACCAGTGTCCTCAATTAATGCTATTCCCCTTCCAATCATTACAAACTCTCTTGGAAGAATGACTTCGTTTTTAACCATTACATTAAGCAGGTCTTCCATGGCTCCGTCCATGTTCTTTAATTCGGCACCATAATAGAGATGCAATAAATCATCAATGTCTTCTTTTAAATCAGGTGTATTCTGTGATGGTGTGATGATGTTCATGTAAATAAGTTGTTTTATGATGTTATTTGTGTTTCTGCTAATCAAAAGCAATATGAGCTCTGCAAGATTCTCCTTAAAGTCTTCATTAAGTATTCCCATCATTCCCATGTCGATATAGCATAATTTATTGTCTTCTGTTACAATCAGATTTCCAGGATGTGGATCGGCATGGAAAAATCCATCGGTCATTATTTGCTTGAAGTAGGATTTCACACCATAATTGGCAATTTTTTTCTTGTCAATTCCAGGATAGCTCCCTTTAATTAAGTCGCTTACTTCAGTTCCTTTAATTAGTTCCATTGTAATTACTTTTCCGGAACAGTATTCAGTGTATGCATGAGGTATTTTGATATATGAAACATTTTTGAAGTTGTTTGCAAGATTCTGCATATTCATTACTTCTTCCATGTAATTTATCTCTTTAAAGATGGACCTTTCAAATTCACTAACCATTCCTGGCAAGTTATAAATCTTGCTTTTGGAGACGAACTTGTCAATTTGAGGTGCTAAAAACTTCATTATCTTGACGTCAGATTCTATAATTTCTTTTGAATTAGGTTTTTGGACTTTGATGGCCACTTCTTCTCCATTGCGCTTTAGTTCTGCTCTGTAAACCTGGCCAATAGAAGCGGAACCAATTGGATTTTCATCAATGTTTGCGTAAACTTCATCTATTGGTCGCCCAAGTTCACTTTCAATAACCTCTTTAATTTCATCAAACGGAGTAATTGGAGTGTTGTCTCTTAATTGTTGCAGTTCTGTAGCAATCTCAATTCCAACTAAGTCAGGCCTTGTGCTTAACATCTGTCCTAATTTGATATAAGCAGGCCCAAGTTCCTCTAACACTTTTCTGATTCTTAATGGAATTGATTCATCTGGAAATTCATTTTCCTTTTCAGCTTTATAGTTTCTTAAAAATGGAAATTTTTTAAAAAAAGTATTTTCTTCGATTAGATATCCGAAATCGTTCTTTTTTAAAACGCTATAAATTTGATTTAATCTTTTGATGTTTTCATTTCGAGTGTTAGGTATAACTTTCATTAAATAAAAATAGTAAAAAGTAGTATATGTTTTTTTAGAATTTTTCTAAAATTCTTGCATATACTGCTTTTAAATCATCGTCTGATTTTTCATATATTCTTTTAAGAATTAATTCAGGCGTACTTTTTGCAAGGAAATTCATTTTAGGTGTTCTATCAACAATTAAATTGTAATTTTCGTCTAATCCCTTAGCTTCAATACCATCCACTCTAATGTCAGTGTAATTCATCAATTCACGAGCCATATGGGTGACAATTACTCCATAGGAATTAGATTCTTTTATCATATCAATAAAGGTGGATATGATTTTAACTGCCGCATCAAGTTCTGTTATTCCCTCAAGTTCATCTAATAGTACTAACTTTTCACTATTTGTGGTGACGATTGGTATGAACACATTTAAGAATGATTCAAATGCTCCTGCATCAAGGGATCTTTTCTTAGAGAAATGGTAAATTTCATCCAATAATTTGATTTCAGCATAATCCGCACTTACAGGAAGTCCCATTTGCGCCATAATTGAAATTTGAGTTAATGTTTCAAGAAGTGTGGTTTTTCCTCCACTGTTTGCTCCAGTCAAAAGAGCAATATTTTCATCTTTAGTTAATTGGTAATCTACTTTTTGAACATAATCCTTGTCCTTTTTAAGTGCCAATTCCAAATGAAGTGCTCCTTTTAATTTGATTTCATCACTAAATTGGGGTCTGCATAAGTCATATTCATATGCAAAACTCCCTAAACTAAATTCATAATCAAATTTGATTGTATCTTTAACTTCTTCGATAGCTTTGCTTTTAATTGAATTCAATTCGATTGCAGCACTTTTCTTAATGTCAAAAATGTCATTTTCTTTTTTAGAGGATTGCTCTAAAGTTACTCTTTGAATTTCTGTTTCATCAATTTGTATAGGATATGTTCTCAAGAATGGGTCAAAACTTAATCCGGTTTTTTCACGAATGATTTCCTTTCTTTTATTTATAATTTCATCAAATATTTTACTAATCTTTGGAGGGAAGTTGTTGTTTAATAAGTTGAGAATTTCATCTCCTTCAAGGTCAACCTGTTTGATGGATTTTTCTAATTCATCATCCATATCATCTTTTAGAGAATTCACTAATTCTTCAATATCTACTTCTCTTTTATCTATAATATTCAACTCATTTATTATTGGAATTATTTCTCCCAGAACGCTTTCCTTGTTTCTGATTTTTTGTATTTCATGAACCCTTGAGAATAGGTCTTTATTTTGGATAAAAAAGTTGATTATTTTTTCAGGGACGATTTCATAATCATTTTCATCAATGTTTATCATAATGAGGTTTGGCATTCCTTCAAAATCAAGGATTCCCTGTGAATATACGTAGAATACTAAATCGTAATTCATTATTTCTTCCTTAAGTAATGGTGAATCACTGGCGGTTAGGATAGGATAATACTGATTTAATCCCAAATCCGTAAGGTATGAGTTGTCTTCTTCAGTCTCAACAAGAATTACTTTACTAGGGTCATATTCTGGCTTTGCCTCTTCGACTTCTTTTAGATTTTTCATCAATCCTCTTAACTTGATTATTGGCAACTGTGAAACATGTTCCTTTGCATTCATTACAAAATCAAGTTTTGAATTGATCTGATTGATATCTTTGGATGGGGATAGCAACAATATGCGGTTTTTGGAATATGTTGTATTGGAATAGGATAAAATTTTGTTTATGATATCCTCATAAAGCTCCATGGCCCTATCACTTTTTATAAACTCATATTCTGGATTATTTAATAACTGATTCATTATTTCAATTGCTTTTCTTTGACTTATTCCTTCAATGTTGGAAATTTTTTCAACATCTACATTTTCAACTATTTTTTGGAGTTCTTCCTCTCCTCCAACGCTGTTGAGTATTTTTTCAGAAATCTTATCGCCAATTCCTTTAATATTTTGCAATGTAATTCTTTCCCCATTCATTTTACCAAACCCTTTTGTACATATAATATTTTTTTTAATATATATTCAACATTGCCGAGAGCATTTGAAAAGTAATAATTAGTAGTTGCCCATCATATTTTTAGGGCTAATTTTTAAAAGTCCTTTTTCATTAATTTCATTGTTCAATGCTAGATGATAGATGTCAACTATTTTACAATAGTCATCATCCTTATAACGACCGTCTATTGAAAAATTACAAAAACCAATTTCTTTTAAGTGATTTATCTCGTTAAGCAGTGAAAGTTCCCTGTCACTGAAAATGATTAATTCCTCATTTGAAATGCTTTTATGAATTGGATGTCTGTTGTGGTGAGAATCAATCAAATGGTTTCCATAGTTCTTTTTGAGTTCTTTAGTATAAAGCAATGAATATCTGGTTTTCATTAGCTCAACATTGCCCTGCACTAGAAGTTCTAGTTTTTCCGGATTTTTACAGTATTTAATGATTTCTTCATAATCCCGTTTTCTGAGTTCTGGAGAGACGGTTAAGAGTTTATACCTTTCTAGACTGTTTATGGTTTCATTATTTGAAATATTCATGGAATATGGTCCGTATTCTCCATTGAAGTTATTGCTCATTATTGGTATTGCATAATGCATTTTATTTAGTATTCCCCTAACCTTATTAAGGGATTTTATAAGCTTATCATGGGCAATATCCGGCCATTTCCAAATAAGTTCATACTCTTTGCCATAAGAAATCTCATAAGCTTCCTTTAAAAAGTTAATCATATAGTTTAGATTGTAATTTGCATTGGAAATGATGTTCAAATTGTCTTCCATAGGTGGAATTTCCAAATATACTCTTTTAACGTTTTTTATGTTTCTTAAATGGTTCAAATTATTCGTATAAAATGAGATGCTTGGAGGTATTTGTTTGAAATCAGTTTTTTCATGACTTATTCTGATTTGTTTTGATTTGTGAGCATATAAATTGATTACCTCTTGTTCCAGTTTCTCGAACAGGTTTCTTCTGAGTTCATTGATTTTACTTATTGGAATAAATAGGGTCCCGTCATAATTGATATTGATTTGAGTAATCTGGAACGGATAATTATCCACTTTTGAAAGCTGTTTTTTAACAGTATCTCTATCGACAGCTCTTTTCAGAGGTTTTTCAAAAGGAGTATTTCCTGTGACTTCACATTCCACTTCCTTCCTGTTTGCAAGTGTAAGCCTTCCCTTAAGCCTTGGAAACTTGTTTTTAATGGAAAATGTTAAAATTAATTTTGATTTGACATAGCTGCTTCCCTTTGTTTCAATTTCTTTCACTTTTTTGGATAGTGAATTTCTTTTTGTTAAATAAACAGCAGAATCGTTTAAATCGAAATTGCTTTTTTTATTCTGCCACACTTTCTTGATGATTAATACTTTGTCTTTTCGGGTCAAATCCTTTATCTGCTTGTTTTTACCTTTTTGGAAATGATTAATAGTGGTTATTATGGGATTTTGTGAAATCTCCAAACCATAATCATTGCTGTTTTTGATGATTAGTAACCCGTCTCCCTTTTCAGGTATATTTGCAATGTTGTCGTCAAGTTTCACGGCAATTTGATTTTTGCTGCTTGAAATGACTTTTCCAATCTTGAGGCCGATATGTCCTGCACGAAGGCTTCTTCTGGAAGTGTCACTGAATTGACCCTCGCTGAAACCCCGGTTAAACACCAGACTTATCTCTTCACTTTCATGTTTTTTCCCGCTTTTTAACTTATTGAGAGCTTTTCTGTAATTGCTTACTACAATCGCAAGATACTCCTTGCTTCTCATTCTACCCTCAATTTTGATGCAGCTGATGTTCATTTCTGCAATCTCTTTCAGCTGATTGAATAGACTTAGGTCACATGGTGAGAGGTAATAATCATCTTTGTTTATTCCATCAATTTTATATTTCTGGCGGCATGGCTGTGCACAGGTTCCTCTGTTGCCGCTCCTTCCACCTTTGAAACTGCTCATCAGACATTGTCCTGAATATGAATAGCATAGGGCTCCATGGGCAAATATCTCAAGTTCCATATTAGTTTTCAGAGATTTGATTTCGTCTTTTCTCATTTCGCGGGGGAGGACCACTCTTTTAATGCTTTTGCTTTCAATGTAATCCAGCTTGAGCTGATTTTCACAGGTCATTTGGGTGGATGCGTGAATTTTCAGATTTGGCAAATGTTTCCTGATCAGTTCAACTAAACCTAAATCTTGCACCAAAACTGCATCGACTCCAATTGCATATAGCTTAGATAAATAATTCATCACACTTTCCAGTTCATCCTCTTTAATTAATGTGTTGACGGTCACATAAACCTTGACATTATGCATATGTGCGATGTTTACTGCTTCGCTGATTTCATCTAATGTGAAGTTTTCAGCAAACTTGCGGGCACCATAGTTTTTTCCGGATAGGTAAACAGAACTGGCACCTGCATTTATCGCAACTTTCAAATGGTCCATGGATCCGACCGGAGCAAGTAATTCTGGAATTCTCATTATTTGTCCTCGTGTAATCTGCCTTCAATATAATTTCCCTTGTTGATGTAGGACTGTGAAAAGTCCATAATCTGGTATTTATATTTGGTTAACTCTTCATCGTCCTTGTTGTTGAGACTTTCATTATATATTGATAGAATCTGTGATGTGTACTGTTCGTTTGAGTATCTGCAATCTAGAATCAGACTGTCAAGTCCCATGGCTTTAATCTCATTGATTTCTTCAATCAAGCACAGGCAGTCCTTGTTGATAATGTGGCTTTGTCTGTTGTAGTCAAAAAAGATTTTATACTTGAATTTTTTCCTCTTTTTATCTTCCAGGGTTGCATAATCAGCATCATTTGAAATGATGAAATCCTTGCCGTCATTTAAATTGGTGAAATCATCTTTACTAACAATCACTTCAAGGTTTCCGTTCACAATCATTTCCAAATCAATGTTTCGGTCATGATTTTTAAGGGACAGCTCTTTTATTTCTCTTCCGGATAATTCGGAAGACAGAATCAATGACTTGAATCCTGAAGCGTTTAAGTTGTGAACGCAGAAGCTGTTCCAAACATTCAGGTTGTGGTTCCCATAGATTGGGCAGTCAAATATCTCATCCATTCCAGGGAAATCTCCCATGACTGAAATGATTATTCCTTCATTTTCAAGTTCCTTCACTATTTCATTGCATTTGATGGCTTCCTCTTCTGTTATGAATGATGATAAAACCCATACGAACTCTGTTGGGGATGCCATAAGGCTACCTTTCTTCAATGTCTCTTTTATGTTGTCAAAATAATCCTGCGGATTGTTGTAGTGGCAGTTCCCATCAAAGTATATTCTTTTCAGGTCAAATCCGGAAGTAGCGCTGATTTGTGAAATGTCATCAATAAACACGGACAGTTTAGGTTTTACTTTCTTGATTTTGCCTTTGTCGGATTCATAATCTTCAATGAATTTTGTTATGTTTTTTCGCACTGCCTTAACGGATTTTTTGGTTGGGGTGTAATGGTTCATTAGCAGGTCAGTTGCGGTGTCCAAAATCTCACGCCTAATTTGGTTAATCTCACGGAGCGGTATGAAGATGTCTTTTGGCATGTTGTTGAATCGAATGTTTTCAATATAGAATGGGGTTTGTCCAGTCTTGTTGAGCTGTTTTTCAATAACTTCTTCGGTTACAGGCTTATTTTTAGCTTTTTCGAATTTTTCCAGTGTCTTGTGCCTGAAATTGATTAGCTCTCCGTCAACATGGTATTCCACTTTTGTAAAAAGGTTCAAGTTTTCATCCCAAGTCAGGGATAGGTTCAATCCAATGTTGTTTTTAATGCTTTCCTTTTCGAATTGCTTTAAGTAATCGTGGGTGGACTTGGAATAACTGATGAACACTTCAGTTCCAACTTTTACAAGACGGGTGGTGTCTATTATGATTTCATTTTCATCTTGTTTTATGATGTTTTCTAGATAAATTCCTTTGATTTTTCCGTTGTATTTGAATGCGATTCCGTCACCTGGCTCTAGAATGACTGGAATTTCCTTGTTTTTGATTTCAATGGTTACTTTGGTGCCGTCAATGTCTACAATATCTCCAATGTATAATCCTTCGTGGCCGGAATGTCCTCTTCCCATTACTTCGCCGGGCTTGTCTCCCATTATGTATCCGTCTGTGAACTGTCTGTTAAAAACAAGGTGTAAATCTTTTTTGTAGTCTCCTTCATTTCCGTCAATGAGGTTTCTGTAACTGTTTACAATGGTTCCGATGTAGTCTCCGGACTTCATTCTGCCTTCCAGTTTCAGTGATTTGACTCCGGCATCCGAAATCTCCTGCAGATGGTTATAGGTTGCAAGATCATGTGTTGATAAAAGATAGCCATTGCCTATGTTGTATCCTCTGTATTTCAAACGGTATTCCCTTCTGCATGGCTGTGCGCAGGCACCTCTGTTCCCGCTTCTGCCGCTATTGTATGATGACATATAGCATTTTCCGCTTACGCAGTAGCACAATGCTCCATGGCCGAATGCCTCAATGTCCATATTGATATTGTCCTTTTCAAGTCTTTCGTGTGTGTCCTTGATTTGCTCAATGTTGACTTCACGTGGCAGAACAACTCTTTTAATGTTATTTTTGCTAGCCCATTTGATTGATGGATAATTGTTTAAACCCATTTGTGTTGATGCATGAACCTCCAAATCTGGAATGAAAGTTTTCAGGAGCCAGATTAAACCCAAATCCTGTACGATGACCGCATCCACTCCGATTTGATATAATTTGAATAGATATTTTAAAACATCAACAATTTCAAAATTGTTTATTAACGTGTTAACTGTCACATGGACTTTAGCACCGTTTAAATGAGCATAGTTAACTGCTTTTTCAATTTCTTCCATTGAAAAGTTCTTGGCGTATGCCCTTGCTCCATAATTTTGTCCGGCAATATAAACTGCATCTGCACCTGCATTAACTGCGATGACCAATACGTCATATGAGCCTGCTGGAGCTAATAATTCTTCTAAAACCATTTTATTTTTACACCTTGACTATTTATTCATTTATATTTTTGGAATTAATTATATATTAAATTAAAACATATTCTATGTTATGTACATAGTATTTGAAGGAATTGATGGTGCGGGAAAATCAACTCAAATCCAACTTTTAAAAGAATGGCTTGAGGCTAACGGTTTTCGAGTTGAAACATTGGTGGAGCCTACTGATTCTAAGGTTGGAAACTTGATTCGTGAAATTTTACAACATCCTGATGCAACAACAGATAGGGTTCAAAAAACATTAGGTTTGCTTTTTGCCGCAGATAGAATGTTTATAATGGATAAATTGGAAGATGAATCTAAAATATTTATTTCAGACAGATCATTTATTTCATCCCTTGCATATCAGGAACCTGCAGAATGGATTGAAGTTTTAAATAAATATGCTAAAAAACCAGATTTATTATTGCTTTTAGATTTGGACGTTAAAAAGTCAGTTGCAAGAGCTTCCGGTGAAGATACATTTGAAAATGAAGAATTCCTAACTAAAGTTAAGGACAATTACTTGAGAATAGTTGAAAACTACACTCATGAGATAATTGACGCTAACAATGGCGTAAACAAAGTATCTTCGGACATTAAAAAAGCGGTAGCACCATATTTGGGATTATGTCCTGATTGCATTAGATAAATAATATAAAAAAAGTAGATTAAAGAATTATTTTCCTTCTAATTCTTTCAATCTTTCACGAATAGCGTTTTCTAAAAATTCTTTTACTTTTACAAGCTCATCATATTCTCCGATTATTTTTGGTCCAAACTCAGTTTGCTCCAATTTGATGTCGAATTTTTCAAATGCATGAGCAAGCATCTGTTCCCCAACACCGTTAGGCAATCCCATTTCAAATTCTTCTTTTTCTTCAACCATTTAGTTTTCCTCCATGTATTCTCTAACAGGAGCAAAGAATTCAATTAAGAAATCCTTGATTCCATTTTTCAAATCCATTGGATGTAGGTTTCCTTCACTGAAGTCTTTAATTAACTCATCATGTGTAAGTTCAATGTCTCCTCCGAATTTTTCAGGTCTTTTGATAAGTAATGTATCTTGATTTGGGAAAACAAATGTTTCTGCAATTTCAATCATTGGGTTTCCTTCAACTTCCCCTTGTGGACAGAAACTTTTCTTGATTTTTTTGGTGATTTCTTCAACGGAATCGTCTACGGCAATGTAGTTTCCTTTACTTGAAGACATTTTAGCGTCACCGTCAAGACCATGCAACAATGGTGTGTGGATACAGACAGGAACATTTTCACCAATCTTTTCTAGGTTTTCACGTGCTAACATTTGGATTTTTCTCTGTTCCATACCTCCAAGTGCAATGTCTACTTTAAGAGCCGCCATGTCAACAGTCTGCATGATTGGATAAATTACACTAGCTACCTTTGGGTTGTCATCTGCACGGCTTACTTGGTCCATACTTCTTCTTGCTCTTTTCAATGTTGTCATTGTAGCTAATTTATAAACTTTATCAGTGTAATCTGGTTCTAATTGGAAAGAGGATCCTAGAACATATTCTGTTGTTTCGTCAAGACCTAAAGCCTGGAAACATTTTTTGTTGTACTCTGCGGTTTCAGCTATTTCTTCAACTGTTCCTTTTCCATTTAAAAATGCATGATAATCAGCTAATAAGATTTTAATTTTAAAACCTAACTTTTGCAATTGTTTTAATTTCTGTACAGTTACAGCATGTCCCAGATGTATTTTACCGGAAGGTTCATAACCAGTATAAGCTATAGGTGCGTCTTTTTCAAGAATTTCTTTTAACTCTTCGGTATCTATAACCTCTAGGGTTCCTTCTTCGATTAACTGAATTTTTTCTTCAATATTCATTTTATCACTTAGTTTAGTAAATATGTGTAATTATCAATTCTAATAAGTTTGACTTCCTCGCCAATATTATAATCTTTAAATTCTTCCTTCATCTCCAAATCGACTGCTGAATAATCAACAGGGTCGAGAATTTGTAAAATCTGTGGAGATTTGGATATTACTGTTGTTGTTTCGATATCACTTGATTTTTTAATAAGCTCGATATCTTCCATATTTTTCAGGGGGATGTTCTGCTTTTTGTTTGTCTTGATATCTTCTCCGACAACTCTATTTTTATCGATACCCTTGACTTGGATTATTTTGTCTTCAAATTTCACAAAGTCATCAATTTCAAATTCAGGGATTCTTACTGAAATCCAAATTCTGTAAAGCCCTTTTCCGGTGGATTTGTCCTCACTAATCAGCCTTGGGGATTCCTTTATCATTCCTCCAAACTCTTCCTTTAGAGCTTCTGCAACTTTTCTTCCAGATTTCAATGAACCTATGTAGTAATCATAACCTTCTTTAAGTTTAGCAATCTGCGGACAATATGCCAATTTGTCCCGTTTTGATTGTTTTACCAATGTTCTTTCAACTATTTCATCAGCTTTTGCATATTCTTCGGTTTTAATTTCTCTATTATCAGCTCTAAATTGAATAACTGCTTCATAATAACCGGATTGCACTTTGCTGCAAGTTGGACAAACGGTTTTTAGGATTTTGACTTCTGTTTCCTTGGTTTCTTCGATTTCAGTTCCTTCAACTTCACCTATGATTTCAACATAACATTCTGCTATGGTTCCTTTCATCTGATCGATTTCAAGGTTGACGATTTCGTTTGAAACTTCATCGGCTATTTTTATGTTTCTCTCAAGTGCTCTGTAAATGATTTCTTCTTCGGGGATGAACTCTTCACTCCATTTTCCTTCTTCGAGTTTACTGTTACAATGGCTGCAGATTTGAACTTCGATTCTTTTTGGGAGTTCAATCATCTGAAAATCTTTTAAAAAACAGTCTATGCAAACGTCTCCAACCATTTTTTTATCAGTACTTCCGCACTCTGGACAAAACATAGTATCAATAAAAATAAGTAAAAAAGGTAAAATTATAATGTTTTTAAAGGTGCTGTTGCACCGCATGCAGCACATTTAAGTAAGAATATTCTACCTTCTCTGATAATTCTTGTATCTGGTCTGTTACATTCGTGGCAAATTACGTATTTGTCAACATAATCTTCAATTCTTTCATTGATTAAGTAATGTGTAAATTTACCTTGTAAAATTGCTCTTTGACCTTCAATGTTTCCTGCAGTACCTAATTCTCTCATTAAAAATTTTAATAAGTGTTGTGGGTCTCTGTTCAAACCTTCTGCAACGTCTTTAAAGTTTTTAATGAAAGTTCTATTACCTTGGATATCTGAATAAGCTTTAGGAATTTTGAATCTTTTGTGTTCAAATACTTCAGGAGGTAATTGGTCTATTGCTCTTTCTAATAAATCTTCATATTTATCCATATTATCCTCTCCAAAAATTAGTGTAAGTATAATATATTAAATTTTATTTTAATCATTTATTAATGTATTGTTATATTACAGTAATTTCCAAATAAAATTTTAAAAAATAAAAAAAGCGGGATACTTATGCAAGTCTGAAGTATCCGTGACTTGGTTCATAAATGATTCCTTTTCGGACTAAGTTTCTGACAATTTGCTCTGTTTTATCTTCACTTACTCCGTATTTTTCACTCATGTTGGATAACAACACATTCATAGGTGCATTTCCAGCGTATTCCTCTTCGAGAAGCTTGATTTCTTCACTTACTCTTTGCATTTTGTCCCTATCTGATTTTGGTGTTGTACCACTTATGATGTCCACATCAATTTCACCGGTTTCCGGATCGACACCAACTGCTTTAAGACAAGCCATTTGCAATCTGACTGCCTTTTCAGCATCTTCCTTATCTACTGTGTCCTTAAGTTTGATTTTAGCACTTGCTTCAGATAAACGGATGATAGCTTCTAATTGCCTTGCTGTAATCGGAACTGCTCCTTGCTCTTCTGGGTTGCTGTTCCTTGTGTTTACATAGAATTCCCTTAAAACTTCATTTGCCTCATCTGTTAAATGGGGATTGATGTTTTTACGGGCATACGCAATATATTTTCTAAGCAGGTCCGGTTCGATTTCATACTCAATAGTATTGTACTGGTGAGTTTTCAAAATGTGCTCCGCTAATTTCGCATCTCCTTCCCTGCTTGGCTTATCTTCAATAACAAAGATTAAATCGAAACGAGAAATAATTGGAGCAGGCAAGTCAATTTGCTCTGCAAGAACTTTAAACTGGTCAAATCTTCCGAATTTAGGGTTTGCCGCTGCAAGAACAGAACATCTTGAGTTCAATGTTGCCATAATTCCTGCTTTTGCAATACTTACAGTCTGTTGTTCCAATGCCTCGTGGAGTGCTGAACGGTCTTCTGATCTCATCTTGTCCAATTCGTCAACACATACGTTACCTTGGTCACCAAGCACTAATGCACCCGCTTCAAGAGACCATCCTCCGAGTTCATCTCTCACTGCAGCTGCAGTCAAACCCGCACCACTTGTACCTTTACCACTTGTATAGATACTTCTTGGCGCCAATCTTGAAACATATTTCAATATTTGAGATTTACCGATACCCGGGTCCCCTACAATTAGAATATGGATGTCCCCTCTTAATTTGGTTTCATCTTCGAGCTGTTTTGCAGCACCACCAAATAATTGAAGTGCAATAGCTTCTTTGACATCCCTATATCCTCTGATTGAAGGTGCGGTTGACTTGATGATTTTATCATATATGTGTGGATCTTTTGATAATTCAATAATCTTTTCCTCGTCCTCTTCGGAAAGTTGCAGTTCTTCAAATTCTTGTTCTAAAGGTTCGATATGGTTTACATAAATGTAATTTTTGAATTTTCCACTTCTTTCTTCTCTGAATGTCCTTAAAGTTCCAGTAATTCTTACTTTGTCTCCAGGATTTAATTCATCTACTAAATCATCTTCTAAAATCATTAACATTTGCTTAGGTTCAGTTCCTCCGGATAAATTTTCCAGTGGTTCCTGCATCCTTGCGGTCTGTGTGTCAATGTATTTTGATTCTTCCTGGAGTAATCTAAAGGATCTTCCACCACATTCACTACAGAGTGACGGTTCTATAATCCTGCTTGCAGATGTCTGTTCAACTTCGTGCAATCTCATACATCCTCTACATTCAAATACACCGGTTTCAATACGTGGTCTGATTTCATCGGTTTTTCTTACAATACCGTCGGCTGCAACGAAAGTTCCGATGTATTTGCTTAAAAGGTCTTTTAAAGGTATTATGTTGGTGAGATTTTCAAAACGAATGTTTATGTCAGCATCCTTAACAAGAGGGTCGATGTTTTTGATAGCTATTTGAGCAGCATCAATAACTTCCTCTGGCTTGTCAATTAATAAATCCGCCAAGTCAGGATCAAACATTTCTAATGCCTGATAATCTACATTAAGTGATCGCTCATCAGGGTATTTTTCAAGTATTTTAAAAACATCGTCCTTATAGGATGTTGCAAAAAATTCTTCAAATTTTGCAATGGATGTTTGTGATTTAGTAGTAGAATTCATTATCTATATTATTTTATTTTCATAGTTAAAAAGAATTTTGTTACTCCATTTGATAAGTAAAAATTATATACTAAAATTAATAGATAGTAATCTGATAATTTTATTATTTATTTAAATGAGGGTAATATGAAAAAATCTAGACTAAGTTTATTTAAATCTACTTCTATGATGATTTCTGTTGTTGGAATCATAATGATAATCTCAACAATCATTGTGGTGGCATATGTAGGATACAGTATGGTTTCTTCAGGCATTACAAATGAGATATCCTCTGGAACTCAATATGATGAACTTGCCGAGCTAAAAGCAGAATACGGAAATTTGTCTGTAAAGTTTGACAGTGTAAAGTCAACTTATTATGCTGGCGGCCCTGATGATGTTAAGACCTACAATGATGCAAAGCTAGAGCTTACACGGGCAAATTCTGCCATTGAAAATGTTCAAAGTGCTTTGGATGCAGAAAAACCATCAAATGATGTTGACAGCAGAATTGATTTCGCTAAAGAAAAGCTTGAATCTGCTAATAATGCATACAACAGTCTTTAAATATTATTTTCTTTTTCTATTTTTTTTATGAGGCATATACTCTAAGCCTACAACATACATTTCAGAGCTTTTTTTACGTGATGATGCGGGTTTTGTGGTTCTCACATGTCTGAATTTACTTTTAAGTGAATCCAACATTTCCTTATATTCAGGACCTTGGAATACTTTCATGACCAAGTTTCCTTTCGGTTCAAGGATATTTTCTGCTATTCCAATGACGGAATAGGTTAAATCGATTGACCTGAGCTGATCAATATTTTTAATTCCGCTAAGTGACGGTGATGCATCGGACATTACGACTTTCGCTTTTCCTCCGATGATTTTCATGATTTTTTCCTGAACTTCTGGGGTTGTGAAGTCTCCCCTGATTCCGTAATAGTTTTCCTCATGGAATTTCTTGAATCTGTTTAAATCCACTCCAACAACGATTCCTTCTTCGCCGACCTTTTCCAGTGCCACTTGTGACCAACCGCCGGGTGCAGCTCCAAGGTCTACAACAGTATTTCCCTGTTTGATTAATTTATATTTTTTATCGAGCTGTTTGAGCTTATAGGATGCTCTTGAACGGTATTCCTCTTTTTTTGCTCTTTTATAGTAAGGGTCATTATGCTTTTCAACTTGCCATCTGCTTCCCATTTCAATCCCTCTTGTATTGGTCAAAGTCAAGTGCACTACATACTGGTGCGCCTATTTTAACGATTTCAACATCAACTTCCTTATTGTTAATTCCAAGTAACATTACGGTTCTATCGGCTAATCTCGGCACTATTGGGCTTCCAGGATTAATGAGCAGCACACCATCTTTTTGTTCAATCTTTGGTTGGTGTGAGTGTCCTGAAACTAAAATGTCTACATTCAGTTCCTTTGCCAAATATAACAACTGGTCGGAATCTGCTCTCGGATAAACTTCTCCATGGATTAATCCGATTCTCAATCCTTCAGCTTCAATAACTCTTGCTTTAGGTAAATCAATTCCATTGACTCTGTCCATATTTCCTTGAATTGCCATTACGGGAGCAATTTCCTCTAGTTCTTCAATCACTCTCGGTGATGTTAAGTCACCTGCATGCAATATTAAATCAACATCAGTGAATGCCTCAATAACATTTTGAGGCAATACTTTTGCTCTATCTGGAATATGGGTGTCTGAAATTAAACCGATTAACATATTTTTCAATCCTTTCTATTCAATTTATTATATGTTTATTATCCTTTTTAATTATTTCAATTTTCAAATAAAAACTATTATAAATTCAGAAAAATATATATAATATCATCATTCTTTTGAGGAGAAGATAAAATGGGAGAAGTTAGAAAGGAAGATATTTTAGATATTTTGGCTAAATACGACAAAAGTGAAATCACAATAGCTACTCTCGGAAGTCACACTTCTTTACATATTTTACAAGGTGCTAAAGAAGAAGGATTTAAAACAGCTATTGTATGTGAAAAGGGAAGAGAAGTTCCATATCAACGTTTTGGAGTTGCTGATGAATACATTATTGTCGATGAATTCAAAGACATTGTAAACGAGGATGTTCAACAACAACTCAGAGATATGAACGCTATTGTTGTTCCTCATGGATCTTTTGTCGCATATGCCGGTTTGGATAATGTTGAAGATAAATTCAATGTTCCAATGTTCGGAAACAGGGATGTTTTAAGATGGGAAGCTGAAAGAGATAAGGAAAGAGCATTACTTGTTGAAGGTGGAGTTAGAATTCCATTCAAATACGATGGTCCTGAAGAAATCGACAGGCCGGTAATGGTCAAATTCCCTGGTGCAAGAGGTGGAAGAGGTTACTTTGTTGCTTCATCAACCGAAGAGTTCAATGCAAAAATTGAAGCTATGAAAGCTCGTGGATGGTTAGAAGACAGTGACGTGGAAGCAGCACACATCGAAGAATATGTGTCTGGTTGTAACTACTGTATACACTATTTCTACTCAGCTCTTGAAGATAAAGTTGAATTAATGGGTATGGATACAAGATATGAATCCAGTATTGATGGATTTGTAAGAATGCCTGCAAAAGATCAATTGGACATTGATTTAAGTCCTTCTTATGTTGTTACTGGAAACCACCCTGCTGTAATTCGTGAATCTTTACTCCCACAAGTATTCGATATGGCTGACAAATTAACAGAAAGTGCTAAAAAATTAGTTGCTCCTGGATTAAACGGTCCTTTCTGTATGCAAACATTAGTAAATGATAATTTAGAAGTAATTTGTTTTGAAATCAGTGCAAGAACTGATGGTGGTACAAACACATTTATGGACGGTTCCCCTTACTCCTACTTAACATACGGAAAACCAATGAGTATGGGTAGAAGAATCGCTCTTGAAATTAAAAATGCAATAGAAAAAGATGAATTAGAAAAAATAATAACATAAATTTAGTTATTATTTTTTACTTATTTTTTTTTAAATTTTAAGTGCCTATTTTTTCTTTTTGTTTTTTCCGATTTTTTGCTTTTTTTCATATTCTTCCAATGCTCTTACACGGTCTCTTTTAGCCCAAGCACCAACGAATCCGATAAATGCACCAACAAGTAATATGATAACTGTAACACTTAATATTCCTGTTTCAGTTAAGAAAAAACCGTCAAATGTTCCCATATATCCTTGGAATGTTAATACAATAATTGGTGTTGATGCAAGTGCTCCCATTATTGTTCCTAGCTTAATATTTTTCTGAGCATATCCTGCATATAACAATCCGATTGCTGCAAATGGGTACAGCCAATCGTTGAATTGCCATCCAAATAATATAAATGCTGCAGCTATGGCTGCTCCAAAGATTAATGCTTTTACATCGATATCAGGTAAAAATTTCATGTCATGTCTCCAAAACTTATTTTTTAGAGGCCATCATGCCTCCAAATGCACCGGTAATTCCCATAACAATTGCATAATAAATCAGATAACCAATGACTGTTGTTATGCCTGTTAGTCCTGAAATTGTAAATCCGGTTAATCCGCCGAATATTCCGAATAGGCTGCCTCCCAAGGTGGCAACTAGGACAAATAATATTGCACTGATGATTGTGCCCAATGCTCCGGCAACGGCAGCATTCCACAATCCTCCAAGTGCGCCATCATGCGCAATGTATCCGGTTATGAATCCGACTATCAATAATCCTACAAATTCATATTGTGAAAAGAATGATTTTACTATTACAGCTAATATGAAACCAATAAATACGGCATTCCATTTAGTCATAATATCACCTTTTAATATAATTATTTGATGTTCTTAATAAAAGTATTTATTTTTTCGGTGGGGTTTTTAACATCTTTTGCATTCAAAAACATTGTTGAAACTTGTGTTTTTCCACTTACTTCAGCTATTTTTTCCAATGCTTTTTCATATCCTCCACTGATACATGTACAAAATGAAGCCATCTTTTTAATTTGGTCGTTATATTTGATTAGATAAGTGTAAACAGGTGTTGCCATGTTTGATGCCCAAACTGGAGTTCCAATAATTACCAAATCATAATCTGATGGATTTTTGGAAATTGGGTCAATATCGCTGGTTCTTCCCATTGAGGCATTCATTCCGCCTTTCATGTATCCGAGTCTTCCGTCATATTTTCCGCCGTCTGTTATTTCTTCAATGTCGCATTCAAGCTCTTTTTGAAGCCTATTTGCAATGTCTTTTGTAACATTGGTTCTTGAGTAGTATACGATTAAAATTTTCATCCTAACACCTAGTAAATATCTTTTAGCTTGTCTTTTATTTGATCAAGTATTGCCTGATGCATTCTTTTTGTAAATTCTCCTTTGTCATTCTGATTCAAAACGTCTAAATATCCTTGTGAAACTAAGTTAAATGCGAATGGACTTGGAATAACTGTATCAATAGTTTTTATTTCCATTTCTTCCGTTGCAACCATATTAATAACTTTTAAGGCATTTTTTATATCCATATAATCTTCCAAAGCTTCTCTTCTTGCTTCTTTTAGAATTGAAAAGTTATCATCCATTTCCTGGACAAACTTCAACAATATCTTTCCGCGCACTTGCTGGCGGCCAACGGACTTTGATTCACCTTTGTAGCGTCTTAAAGTCATCAGTGACCTTCCCGCACAATGCCTAAATCTTGAAGCCAATGTTTCTGTTTTATTCAATGAATTGATTAGGACTGTCTCGAAATTCTCAGGATTCAGCTCTTTAAATGATTCCAATCCTCCAATTTTCCCGTCGGAACTTAAATAAAAACCATTGTCTGAAATTGAAATGGTCACGTTAATGTTATATTTTTGCGCCACGATGTATGCGACGGCACGTGACAGTGCGTCATTGACTTTTCTTCCAAACAATGAATGGAATATTACGAACTGTCTTCCTCCAAATCCTCTATAATATTCAATCAATAGGATCCTGTTGCTTGGTATTTTAGCATATTTGTACTGTTCAACGAAATATTCATAGATTGAATTGGCGGCGAAATCATCAACATAGAGATAATCATAAATGAATTCCATGATCTCTTCCTTGCTGCGTCTGTATTCGAACTTGGTTTCCATATGGGACCTGAACCTTTGGATGTCCATTGCAAGGTCAAAGGATAATGGAAGCTGCTGTGAAAACCAGGATGGAATTGTAGGCGGTCCGCTTGCAGGAGTCACATTTATTGTCATTCCCTTTCCATAGTTGAAGCGGTATGTTCTTCCGCCTAAAACGAATGTGTCTCCTTTTTTGAGTCTTTCTAAAAATGTCTCTTCAATTTTTCCAACTGTTTCACCATCGCATTTTACCAAAACTCCTGAACTGTCAGGGATTGTTCCAATATTTGTTGAATAAAGCATTCTGGCCAGTTTTCCACGTTTTCCAAATGTTTTCTGTTTATAGTCAATCCAGATTTTTGCATAAACGTATCTTTCTTCCAGTTCAGGATATTCTCCGGCCATGTAACTCAAAACATCCTCATAATCGTCCCTTGACAGGTCTTTATAGCAGTAACTTTTCCTGATTACGTCATATGCATAATCAATATCCCATGGATTTTCAATGCTCATTCCGTAGATATGCTGGGCCAAAACATCCAGACAATTTGTTGGAATGCTGATCTTGTCAATCTTTCCTTCTTTAGCATTTTTCAGTAAAACTGAACACTCAACCAAATCGTCACGGTTTGTTACGATAATTCTTCCTTTTGACTTTTCATGCAATTTGTGCCCGCTTCTTCCGATTCTTTGAAGTGCTCTTGCAACTGACTTCGGGGAGTTTATCAAAACGACAAGGTCAATATATCCAATGTCAATACCCAATTCCAGTGAAGTTGAAGACACAACGGCCTTGAGTGCGCCCTCTTTTAGTTTGTTTTCCGTTTCCAGACGCACTTCTTTTGAAAGTGAAGAATGGTGAGCCATAATGTTTGAGTCATTATAATTCATTGGATACATTTTCTTTAAGTTATAAACGAATCTCTCGGTTCCGCTTCTTGTGTTTGTAAATATTAATGTTGTTTTGTTTTCCTGAATCAAATCATCCAGGAGATCATACATTCCAAGGCGAGTGTCCTCTTCATCAGCAAGCACAATGTCACTTACAGGACACATTACTTCCATATCCAGTTCCTTTAGATAATTTATGTTGACTATCTTGCAGCTTCGCCCGACTCCGTATTCATATCCTACGAGAAACTTGGCAACTTCTTCAAGAGGGCTTACTGTTGCGGATAAACCGATTCTTGTGAATTGTCCAACAAGATGCTGCAATCTCTCCAGGGACAAACTTAAATGGACTCCCCTTTTATTTTCTGCTAATGAGTGGATTTCATCAATGATGACGTATTTCACTCCACTTAGTTTTTCCCTGAACTTCGGAGCAACTAGCAGGATTGACAATGTTTCGGGGGTTGTAATGAGGATATGTGGTGGCTTTTTAAGCATTTTTTGCCTTTGGTATTGTGTTGTGTCACCTGTCCTCACGGCCTTTCTTATTCCAAGATCTCTTCCTGCTATTTTCTCTATTCCTTCAAGAGGTTCATCTAAATTCTTCTCAATATCGTTATCCAAAGCTTTTAGGGGAGAGATGTAAATGCAGTATACTTTGTCCTCTAGTTGGTCTTTCTCGGCGAGTGCTGTAAGCTCACTAATGACGGATAAAAATGCAGTTAATGTTTTACCGGAACCGGTTGGCGATGAGATGAGTATATTGTTTTTCTTATGTATGTCCATGATTGATTTTTTTTGAGCAGGTGTGAAATCTTCAAATCGTGAATCAAACCACTGCCTGACCCATGGATGAAGTATTTTAAAAATTTGCTTTTTTGAATAGATTTTTTCCTGTTCTTCAATCATGTTACCAATCTTTAAAAATTTTTATGATTAATCTTTGTTGTTTTCTGTTATTAAATATGTTTTGATTTTAATTTTTAGGTATGACTAAATTTTTGTATTTTGAGGGGAGTTAGACTTATTGTCCGTAGGCGATGGGACTTGAATACAATTAATATATTGTTTTAAAATTTGTCAATACTATTTTACAAAGAAATAGGATTGTTTGAAAATGTCCAGTAAAACTGAAAAATATATAAACTATTCTAAGTAAATTATTAATTACAGTATAATGACTTCAATGTTATTATATTTAGAAGGTGGAAAAATGAATGATTTATTTAATTTATCTGGACAAGTAGCTGTAGTAAGCGGTGCATCCTCCGGTATTGGTGTAGACATGGCAAAGGCATATGCAAGATATGGTGCTGACATTGTAATTACCGGAAGAAGGAAAGAAAGATTAGACCAAGTTGCAGAAGAAATCAAAGAAATTGGTGTAGACTGCATTGGTGTAGTTTGTGATGTAACCGATACTGAAAGTGTAGAAAACTGCGTAAAAGAAATCATGGACCACTTTGGAAGAATTGACATTCTCCACAACAATGCAGGTTACGGTGCAACAAAAGAAGCTGAATTATTAACTGACGAAGAATGGAACATGACTGTGGATGTAGACCTTACAGGTACATTCAAAATGTCTAGAGCAGTTGCACGTGAAGCAATGATTCCACAAAAATACGGAAGAATCATTAACACTGCTTCAATGTTTGGTTTAGTAGGAACCATGGTAACACCAACATCTCCATATGCAGCAGCAAAAGGTGGAGTAGTAAACCTCACAAGACAATTAGCAGCAGAATGGGCAAAATACAACATTACTGTAAATGCAATCTGTCCGGGTACATTCCCAACAGAACTTACTCGTTCCACAATTGACAACGATGAATACAAAGCATACACAAAAACTGTAGTGCCTGTAGGAAGATCTGGTGTCGATGGAGAATTAGATTCCACTGTAGTATATCTCGCATCCCCTAAATCCAGTTACGTAACTGGACAAGCAATCGCTGTAGATGGTGGATATACCTGTATCTAAATTGAAAATTAATTTTTTCAATTTTATTTTTCTTTTTTTTTAAGACAATTTTACATGTCATTCAATTCATTTCATAAATCTGTTTTTGCCGATTAAAAATTCAAATGTTTATATATTCCTAAAATCTAATTTAATATCATGTCAAATTTAAGTTTTGAAGAAGCTATTAACAATCTATCAGATGATGATGTTAAAGTTAGAAAAGAAGCAATAGAGTCATTAGTAGGAGTTACTGATGAGGAAGCTATTGAACCATTAATTAAAGCCACCACTGATGATAATGCTCAAGTTAGATTCAAGGCAGCTGAAATTTTAGGAAGCATGGGTGATGTAGCTGTTGATAAATTAACTGAGGAATTCAAAAATGCTGAAGGTAAAGATAAAAGATTTTTAGCTTTCGCCCTTAAAGAAACTGAAGATAAAAAAGTCATCCCTTACTTTGTTGATGCAGTTGAAGACGAGGATTTTGGAGTCAGAAAAGTTGCAGTGCGTGCATTGGGCGAGTTCCAGGCTGAAGATGAATTGGATACCATTGCAAAATGTCTTGAAGATGAGGATTGGGGTGTAAGACTTGCTGCTATTCAAGCATTAGGTGATTTAGCAACAGATGATTCAATCAAATTAATCAAGGATGCCAGAAAGTCTGAGGAAGATAAGGACTTTAAGAAATCATGTAACAAAGCTATTAAAAAAGCTCAAAAAAGACAAAAGGCAAAAGAATCTGGAGGAATTGTCGTCAAATTAATTCCAATGAGTACAATTAAAGAAATGGAAAAAACTAATGTTCAAAAAGCAATCAAAGAGTATGAACGTTATGTTGAATCAAGACAGGCTAAAGATGCTCCATATAAAAGATTATGCGTTTTATACAGAAAAGTTAATGACTATGACAATGAGGTTAGGGTCATAGAAACAGCTATTGAAGTATTCGCTGACAATGATAAAAAATTGCCTTACTTTGAAAAAAGGTTGGCTAAATTGAAATAGTTATTTTTCAATGACTTCGTAGAGATCTTCTCTTTTATTCTTTAGAAGTGGAAGTTCTTCTCTTATTTTTTTTATTTCACTCAAATCTATTTCTGAAATTATCAAATTCTCTTTTTCATCGGCTTCATATATTATTTCGCCCCATGGATTTGTAATTATTGAATGGCCGAAACTGTGATAGCTTGCATCTTCATTAAGGGCGGGTGCAACACCCACGCAGTAAACCTGATTGTCTAATGCTCGTGAGCGGAATAAAAGTTCCCAATGGGCAGGTCCGGTGGTCATGTTGAATGCTCCTGGATAAAACAGAATCAATGCACCATTTTCAACCATGATTCTTGCAAGTTCGGGAAAGCGAACATCATAGCATATTCCAATTCCGATTTTTCCAAATTCAGTATTTGCAATTGTAAAATCATTTCCTGCGGTTAAAACATCAGACTCTTTAAATGTTATCTTTCCCTTAACATCAATGTCAAAAAGATGCATTTTCCTGTGTTTTGCAATTATTTCACCATTTCTGTCAAAAAGGTAGCTTGTATTGTATAATTTGTCTCCCTCTTTTTCGGGAATGGATCCTGCGAGAATATAAACGTTGTTTTCATTAGCTAGGGAAGATATTTTGCTTAATGTGGGACTGTCCTTTTCTTCTTCACCATATTCAATGAATTTGTCGTTGGAATAGGGGCAGTTAAACATTTCTGGAAGAACTATAAAATCAACATTTTCAGATGCACTTTCTTCAATCATAAAACTAGCTGTGGTGATGTTATTTTCTTTATTATCAACAACATTCATTTGACAAAGTGCAATTTTAATCTTATTCATGTTAAACACTAAAAAATAGAAAAAAGTATGATTTAAATCATACTTAAGCAATATCTGCTGTATTTACTACAGAATTGATTTCATCTGAAGTAACAGAATTAATGGAATCTCCATTAACTTTGAATACATATAATTCTCCATCACTAAACATTGAAACAAATCTTGTGTAATCTCCATCAGCATTTTCTAAAATGATGTTTGATGAATTCCTACCGTCTAATGTAGTTGTTTCAACAAGTTCCACAAAGGAACCGGTTTCTTGAGCATAACTAATTCTTTCTTGAGTTACTTCTTTTAGAGATGTATAATCACTAGTAATGTTATAATATTCTATAGTAGTATTTTCGTTGTTTTTGAAAAATTCCGCTCCAGGGTGGCTTTCATCGGTTTCGTTTATTTTTTCCCATGACTTAGGATATTTGAATGAAAAGTCACCTGCACTGTATTCAGCTAAATCATTAGTTTGAACAGTTGTGGATTTATTATTTGATCCAGTGAGAACAATTCCCCCAATCACAATCAAAGTTATAAGCAAGATTGCTCCAATGAGGAGTTTTTTCTCTTTTAAAATACTCATTGTACTTTCTTCATTGGAAGGTTTTTTCTCTTTTTTTTCTTTTTGCTCTTTTTGGAAGATATCCTCTCTTTTTTGAGGAGCAACTTTTGGTTTAGGGAATTTGTATCCGCAATTTCCACAAACAGGAGCACCATCATAACTAGGATTTCCACATTCAGGACATTTTTTCACACTTTAACCTCCATTGAAATTTACATTTATTATTTATAATATTTATAATAATGTTTTTATGATTTAAAAATATATTAATATTTGTGATATAATGGCTGATGATGAGATTATTAAATGTGATGATATAAATTATGCAATCTATAAGATTGGCGAATGGGAAAACGATTACGAAATTAACCAAATCGGGTTATCCAGGGAAATTCCAGTAACCGATTTAACAGTGTTTCACATGAAATTTTCAATGGATGAAATCAGGAACACTAAATTTGATATGGATGATAAGCAGGTAAATGGATTTGTAGCTATTGCAGAGCAATTAAATCCTAAAATTCAGGAAATGGATCTAGATGAAGTCATAGAACTTGAAGAAAAAGAGTATCAAAATATCATAAAAGAACTTGATGCATTGGAATTATTGGATGAAAAGGAATCAGTTCCACTCAACACTGAAGATTATCTTATATATAAATTAGAAAAAGAGCATCATGTAACCAAATCCATTCCGGCTAATGAATTCACAAGACAGTTTTATATTAGTGAACTAAAAAGGATTAAAGAAGCATTAGATTAAAATGCATCTAATGTTACTTTCTTATCTCTTTTTAACTCGCGAGGGGGTTCAACTGATACAAACTCAATGCCTTCCTCTTCGATTAGTTCTTGTGCATCATCCATAATTGATGGTGCAACAAGCAAACCTCTTATTTTTTTCTTTTGAGCTTTACATTCCTTTAAATAATCATTTTCAGTATTTTCAAGATCCTGCAAGTATCTTCTAAGTTGTTTGACTGCGCTGACACCAGCCTTACGTGCCTTTAGCTCAAGAACCATTAAATTGTTGTCCTTGTCTTTTCCTAAAATGTCAATAAATCCATGTTCTACGCTGTATTCTCGTGTGGTTGGTGTAAAACCTTCTTCAATCATGTGAGGCTTTTCCATAATCATGTCGCTCATGTCTTTTTCATAGCCTGCTTGCTCAAGCTCTTCGAAGTCTTCGATATTTGCGTAATTTATGAATTGGATCTGTCTGATTTCCACGGTTAAAAGCTCTTTAGGTGTTCTTCTGTGACTTTCTAAAAACAGGTTCTCATTTTTGATATAGCTTCTTGTTCTTGATTTTGGAGGCTGCCAGTTGACCGGTTCCACCTTCTTTTCCTGATGAATTAGAAAAGCGCCGTCAGGCTTAATCATTATAATACGTTCTCCCCAATTAAGCTCGCTTAATGCTCTTCCTTCATAATTAACTTTACAACAGGCAAAAATGAGTATGGTTGCTCTTTTACGTAGCGCTTCTTGAACTAAATCATATGCATCTTCGCAACTAGGTTTTTCTAAAATTTTATATTTCATCACAATAACATTGTTTAGTTTAATTTAAATAATTTGTTTTTTAAAAATAGATTTGTAGCATTGTTGGAGGAATTACTATTTACGATGATGAATATTTTGAAGACAAGAATGAATATTACACAATGGATTCTTTTGAATTTGAAAATGGTGCGGTATTGAATGATGTTTCTGTTGAATATATGACGTTTGGAACCCCTATTTATGATGAAGAGGGTGTTATAAGCAATGCTGTCATTTACTGCCACGGGTCATTGGGCAAATATTCATCCATGAAAAAAATAGCTCCCTTAGTGGGTAATGGCGATGCTTTTGACGAAAGCAAATATTTCTTCATCTCACTTACAGCATTGGGCTCTCCAGGGTCTTGTTCTCCTTCAACAACCGATTTGAAAAATAAGTTTCCAAAATATTCAATTAAGGATGTTGTGAACTTTCAAAAGCAGTTTTTGTCTGAAAAGTTCAACATCAATCATGTTTTAGGAATGATTGGAAACTCAATGGGAGGTTTTGTTTGCTTAACTTCCGCAATTGAGTATCCGGATTATGCGGAATTTATAATCACTGGTGTAAGCAGCTATAAAGTCGCAGGGCATGACTTCATTCTTTCAAAGTTTGTAAATGAAATCATAGAGTCCGATCCCGATTATAACAAGGGTGAATTGACTTATTCATTGATAAGAACGTTAAGAATTGCCAGCTTGGCGGAATTTAACTTCGGACTTTCTAAAGAGGCATTAAGGGACATGTCCAATATTGAATTAAGCTCTGAATTTGAAAATTTTGGAAATGAATGCATTGAAACTGATATTTATGACTTGAAATATTGCAATGAGTCATGTATGGAATTCGATGTTGAAGATGATTTGGACAAAATCAAATCCCGAGTACTGATTGTTTCATGCAAGCAGGACCCTCATTTTCCACCGGAACTTGATGCAATTCCAATGTCTGAAATGATTACGGATTCGCAATTGATAATTATGGATTCGAAATTGGGTCATTTGTGCTTTAATGAGCTTGAAACAATTTCTTCAGAATTGAAAGAGTTTATGGGGGAGTTCAATGAATGTTAAAATTTCTGATTATGGACAGGATGGTGAAAAATATTTCATTGATTATGAGGTTTCAGGTTTAACTGAAGAGCAATTGAAGTATCTCCATCATGAATTGGAGGAAAAAACGTCAATCGATGAAAGCATTTTGACATTGACCATGTACTTTTCACATAAGCTATATCCATTCCAGAGTGATGTTGCAAAAATGAGATTGGAAGATTTCATCTCTCGTGAAGAAATTGAGATGAATGTATTTTTGTCAAGTTTTTTAGAGGATATGTGACAATTTTGTTAATAATTTTATATAGTTAATCGGAGTTATTAAAAAGTAATGGGTTGTGGTACTATTAATCATAATTTTAATATTAAAGAGGGTTACGGTGTATTGGATTCATTCGAATTTGAATCGGGCAAGGTTTTGGAAAATTTAAAGGTGCAATATCAAGTTAGTGGAATTCCAAAATATGATGATGAAGGCAATATCACTAATGCGATTATTTATTGTCCGACCCTCCTTGCGGCTAATGCTATCATGCCTACTTTACATGATAATCTTAAGGGATTTGATTTTGATAAAAATGAATACTTTTTTATAAGAATTGTTTCATTGGGAGTTCCGGAATCTTTTGCTCCATCAACTTCCGGTTTAAAATATAATTTTCCAAGGTACACCTTTAAAGACAGAGTCAATTTTGAAAGACAGTTTTTAGCTGAGAATTTCAAGATTAAAAAGATATTCGGTTTAGTCGGTGAAGGTGTTGGAGGATGTAAAATTTTAACATGGGCATCTGAATATCCTGATGATATGGATTTTATAATCCTTGTGAATACTCCTTTTAAAACATGCGATTACCGTTATATATTTTGCCGATGTAGTGATGGCATTATAGAGTCTTCAGAGGATTATTATTCAGATATGTATAGTGTCTCTTTATCAAGAACAGTAGTTGCTATCAACAAACTTCTTTTTGCAGGGTATTTCTCAAAAAATGTTATGGAAAGTCTGTCAAATGATGAACTTGATGTTTTGATGGAGGGTTATATCGATGATGGTTTATTTATGGATATATATGATTTCAAATTCCGTAATGATTGCATTGCAGAATACGATCTTGAAAATCAGTTATGCAATATCAAAGCAAAAACATTGGTATTAGGCATTTCAGGATACCTGTTCTTTAGTCCTGAAGTTGATGCACTTCCATTAGATGATTTGATTAAAGATTCTGAAGTTCATGTTCTTGATTCCAAGACTAGAAATTATTACGAAAAAGAAGATTTTTCACAGCTTGCGGATAAGATATTTCCATTTCTAGATCAATTCAGATAATAAAAAAAGAGTTAAAGCTAGTTAAACTAGCTTCTATTTTGAAACATTAAGCATATGTTCCACTGCTTTTCTGGATTTGTCTGCGACATCATCTGGCAGAACAACTTCAGGAGCTTCGTTTACAAGGCAATCTCTAATTTTTTCTAGTGTATGCAATTTCATTGTTTCACAAATTGCTCCTTCAAGTAAAGGATATAATTTTTTGCCAGGTACTTCTGAATTGATTCTTGTAATCATATCAATTTCAGTTCCGATTACAAATTCTTCCTTATCGCTTTCAGCAATGTATCTTAACATTCCTCCAGTGGACATTACTTTATCACATGCATTTTGAACTTTAATGTCACATTCAGGGTGGCATATTATTTCAGCGTTTGGATGTTGTTCCCTTTTAAGTTCAACATCTTCAATGTGGAATAACCTGTGGACATAGCAGTGTCCGTCTTTAGGAACAGGAATTATTTCCTTGTCTATTTTTGCTGCAACATGGGTTCCTAAGTTTTTGTCAGGTCCGAATAATATTTTATCTTGAGGTAAACTTTCAGTAACTTTAACTGCATTTGCTGAAGTGCATAATGTATCTGCATGTTGTTTTGCCTCAGCAATACTGTTTACATAAAGAATCACTCCTGCATCAGGATGTTCTTCTTTTGCTTTTAATAATTCTTCTTCAGGCAACATATGTGCCATAGGACATTCTGCTTCTAAGGTTGGAATGACAATTTTTTTATCTGGATTTAATATATATGCAGTTTCAGCCATGAAGTCCACGCCACAAAATATCACCAAATCCTTGTCGTCAATTTCAGAAGCTTTTATGCATAATTCCAATGAATCTCCTAAAAAATCAGCTATTTCTTGTACCTCTTTCGGTTGGTAATTGTGTGCAAGAATTATTGCATTTTTTTCGTCTTTCAGTTTTAAAATTTCTTCTTGAAGAGAATTATTCATTATTTTCACCCATATTTATAAATTTTCTAATCTCATTACTAATTATTATTTTATATTTATCTTTATTATTAAAATCTTTTATCCAAAATGATACTTTTACCCTACTTTCTTTAAACAAAATCTCTTTTGCATAAACATCGGGTCGTGGATTGTCGGCGATTTCATCATATTCTCCCATTTTTTCAATGATGTAATTTCTAAAATTTTCCAAATCAATGTTAAAAGGCAATCCTACAATAATGTCCACTCTAAATATTTCAGGCTCCTTATATAATTGATACTCATTGTTTGTCAAGATGGAATTCGGAACAATGTTCTTAACTCCGACATCGTCAACAACAATGGTTGACCTAAGTGAAATGCGCTCCACATATCCTTTTTTGCCGTCGACTTCGATTGTGTCTCCGACCTTAATACTTTTACCGATTATTAGTATAATTCCTGAAAACAGGTTTGAAATAATATCTTTAGCTGCAAAACTCACTGCTATACCTACGATACCTACGCTCAACAATGTTCCTGCAAGATTAATTCCAAAAAACTGCAAAATAACCATTAACGCAATGAAATAGATTACATAGGTTATGATGTCTCTTATGAGATAAATTGCAGTCATGTCTTTCTTAAAACGTTTCATCCTGTTCATTGAAAATGCAATCAATCTTGTAATAATTAAGGTAACCAATATTATTGCCAATATTGAAACAAATGCCAATACAGAATCAGCGGGTAATGTTGGGATATTCATAGTAATCAGTTAGGTTTCAATTCTCATAAAGTCTTTGGCCAGTTTTGTGTTTTCAAAAATCTCTTTTGCTTCATCAAGTAACTGGGTAGTGTCTGTATATCTTGTGCTTATGTGGGTTAATAGTAATTGTTTACTGTCGGATTTTTTAGCTATTGTCGCAGCATCGCTGGATGTTGAATGGAAATTCTCTTCGGCTTTGTCTTTATCCTCACGAATGTATGTTGATTCATGGATTAAAATTGTGGAATCTCTTGCAAATTCAACCATCTCATCACAGGGAGTTGTATCCCCAGAGTATGTGATTTTATGGCCTTTTCTTGGCGGACCCAATACTTGTTCTGGTTTTATTATTTTTCCATCAATTTCCACTTCTTCTCCATTGTGTAGACGTCCGAAATCTGGTCCTACGGGCACACCTAATTCAATAGCTTTTTCACGGAGAAATCTTGGTTTTTTCAGTTCTTCAACGGAATATGCTAGAGCAGGAACATTGTGGTTCACTTCCTGAGATTTGATAATATATTCCTCAGTCTTTTCAACAATTTCACTTCCAATTTCAACGAATTCTATTGGGAATTCGATTTTTGAATAGCCTAAGTTAAATATTGCGTTTTCCAGTTTGTCCAATCCTTTTGGACCGTAAATTGTTAATTTTGTTTCTCTTCCTCTAAAATTCATTGACTGCAATAATCCTGGTAGGCCTAGAATATGATCTCCATGATAATGGCTTATGAATATTTTAGATATTTTCATAGGACTTACTTTAGCAAAAATTAATTGTCTTTGAGTCCCTTCACCACAATCAAAAAGCATAGTCTCTCCAAATGCCTTTAAGACAATTGCAGGATGATTTCTTGTGTATGAATGAACTGCTGATGAAGTTCCTAAAAATATTATTTCCACATTAATCACTTATTTTATTAATTAAAAATAGTATATATTAATAATAATTATTAAGTTTTAGGTGATTTTTTGGATAAGATAATTGAATATATGCTTGCTGAAGATGAGGGATTTGGTGACATCACATCAAATGCTGTTGTTGAAAAAGGTAAGGAAGTCAAGGCATATATTATTTCAAAAGATGAAGGTATTCTTGCAGGAATGGATATAATTCGCAATCTATTTGAGGAATATGGCGTCAAAGTTACATTTTGGTTAAATGATGGAAGTGAAATATCTAAACAGGATTTGCTCATGTCAATGCAAGGTGATGCCAGAACAATTTTGCTTTTAGAAAGGACTGCCCTTAACTTGTCGATGAGGATGAGTGGAGTGGCAACTGCTGCCCACCATTATGCTGATTTAGTTAAAGATTATGATGTCAGAATCGCTGGAACTCGTAAGACTTCTCCTGCTATCGCTAAATTTGATAAATATGCTTTAAAAGTGGGTGGGGTAGACACTCACCGTTTCAGTTTGGATGATATGGTCCTAATCAAAGATAATCATATTGCAGTATGCGATTCTCCTCTTGATGCACTTTTGAAGGCAAAGAAAAACACTAGTTTTTCCAAAAAAATAGAAATTGAGGTTGAAACTCTTGAAGATGCAATCGATTGTGTAAAAAATAAGGCGGATATTGTAATGCTTGATAATATGAATGGCATGCAGGTTAAAAAAGTAATCGAAGAGCTTAAAAATCAGGGTATTCGCCAAAATTCTTTAATTGAAGTTTCAGGCGGCATCACTGAAGACAATATCATGGATTATGTAGAATATGGTGTGGATATCATTTCCATTGGTGCATTAACACATTCATCAAGAAGTTTGAATTTCAGCTTAAAAATAGATTAATTAGTTTTGTTTAATCAAAGCTAATTTTCATAATCTTAATGATAACTTTTCTTTTAGTTCTTCGTCACTCATTTCGGTGATGAAGGTTTCATCACTTTTTATTGCCTTTTTAGCAAGGTCAAGCTTATTTTTACTCATTTCATCAATTACTTCTTCCAGGGTTCCTTTTGTAATGAATCTGTACACCATGACATCATTTTCCTGACCAATACGATGCACACGATCTGTTGCCTGATTTTCTATAGCGGGATTCCACCATAAATCGTAATGGATAACATTCTGGGCTGCGGTTAAGTTTAATCCCACACCTCCTGTTTTAAGTGTGGCGACTAATATCTTATAGTCGGAATCTTCCTGGAATTTGGAAATTACTTCACTGCGTTTGGTTTGTGTAAGTGAACCATGCAGGAATAATACGTCGGTTTTCAGTTTTTTGGAGACTAATTTTTGTATGATTTTTCCCATCTGTGCATATTGGGTAAATATTATGACCTTCTCATCAACATCTAAAATATTTTCCAGAAGTGTAATCAGCAATTCCATTTTTCCGGATTCGCTTATTTTTGGATTGTCTGAGCGAAGGTACTGTGCCGGATGATTGCATGCCTGTTTCAATCCTGTAATAATGTTTAAAATGATTCCTCGTCTTTCAATACCTGTTTTGCCATCCAATTCCTCAAAAATTCCGTCCATTATTGCGTTATACAGTTTTATCTGTTTTTTAGTTAAAGTGCAGTAAATGTCATTGACAATTTTTTCAGGCAGCTCCTTTTTAATGTTTTCATCAGTTTTTAACCGTCTTAAAATGAAGGGGCTGGTTATTGTCCTAAGATTTTCTAGGGTGGAGTTTTCTTCCAGTCTTTTAATTCTAAAAACATAGTTTGTCTTAAAATTATCCAAACTTGACAGATATCCTTTGTTCACGAAATCAAATATGGACCAATAATCTGTTAATTTATTCTCTATTGGGGTCCCTGTCAGAGCAATTTTATTTAGTGCAGGAACGCTTTTAATTGCCTTTGTTTGCTGTGTATTTGGATTTTTGATATTTTGAGCTTCATCAATAACGCATATGAACCAGTTCTTATCTAAAAACATGTCTAAATCCTGCCTAATTACACCATATGAAGTTAGTATGATGTCATAGTCTTCAAATGGAAATGTCCTGTTGGATCCATGGTAAATATAATAAGTTAAGGATGGGGTGAACTTTTTAATCTCATTTTCCCAATTTGATATTAATGTTGGGGGAACTATGATTAGGGATGGCTCATTGTCCAGGGGATTGATTTCCTTAAAATGAAGAATGCTGGTTAAGATCTGTAGTGTTTTACCAAGCCCCATGTCATCCGCTAAAATGCATCCGAAGTTATAATTGATGTTTTGAACTAGCCAGGAATATCCAATTTTTTGATAAGGTCGCAATTCTCCTGTTAGTGATTGTGGAATTTCATAAATCTTTGGGTTATCTATTAGCTTTTGAAAATTAGCGCGTTCCTTCGGATTCTTTAGCTGTTTTTTAATTAACTTTTTAGATTCGCTATCCATATTATGGTCTCGTTTAAATTCTAATATGAATATTGTTTTAATGAATTAAATATTATTTGGTGATGGTGTGATTTAAAAGAAAAATGAATTAAAATTATTTTTTAATTTTAACTCCGTCTTCAAATGCTTTTCCAACAACTTCTCCGATAACTCTATAGGTTTTTCCAATGGAATCGTACATTATTGGTTGTAATTTGTCAACTGAAACGTTTCCATCTTCATCCAATATGGATTCGTCTGCTGATACATTGACAATTTCTCCAATTACATGAACTTCACCTATTTCATTTTCCTTGATTTCCAAAGCTTTACATTCTACAGTCAAAGGATATTCTGCAATTATTGGTGCATCCACATTTTCAGCTTTTTCAACGGTCACTTCTGATTCTGCAATTTTGTCTACAACATTTCCTGAGAACAGTTCAAAGTAATCTGATATTTCTACTGTGGATTTTGTTGCGTAACTTACAGTAAATTCATTTTTGATTCTGATATTTTTTAGTGTCTTTTTTTCTTCTGGAGCAATTCCAATGTTTAAGGCAATGTGTTTTGGTCCGCATTGACCTCCCCATGCTATGTTCATGACATCAGCTTTTCCTTCTTCGTCAAATGTTCCAACCATTAATACTGGGAGTGGGGTAACAATTGCATCTTCGAAATTCTTTCTCATTTTAACATCTCCTTTTGTTAAAACATTTTCTTTCAATGCTATAAATATTTTGGTATGCCTAAATTATTGTTGAACTATTCAAAATTTTGTATTATTCTTTATTTTTTTTGAAATTTTATTTTAATTTTTTATAGAAATCATGATAAAAAACAAAGTTTAATAATATAGTAAAATAATATATATTAAAGATAGAAAATAATTTTATTTTTTGTATGATGGTGATTTAATGGTGAGAATAGCTAAATTAGCTTTGGAAGATGGTACTGTTTTAAAAGGTGAAGGATTTGGTTATGAGACCACTAAGTTGGGAGAACTCGTTTTTTCAACTGGAATGGGTGGATACACTGAATCTTTAACAGACCCGTCTTTTAGAGGAGAAATTTTAATGTCAACTTACCCGTTAGAAGGAAATCATGGGGTAAGTGAAGAATGGTACCAATCTGATAAGATTCAGGTTGAAGGTTTTGTTTGTCGTGAGGTTTGTCGTGAATTGTCTAATTTCGGCCCTCAAAAAACATTGGACGATTTTTTAAAAGAATTCAAAACCCCTGGTATTAGCGGAATTGATACTCGTGATTTGACCCTTAAAATTCGTGAAAGAGGTTCACTTAAAGCAGCAATAACAACTGAAGATATTGCTGATGATAAATTAATAGAAATGGCACGCAGCCAACCAAGCATTGAAGACAGGGATGTTGTTCCTTTAGTTTCCACTAAGGAAATCAAAGTATTCAATGAAGATGCAGATAAAAAAGTTGCTTTAATTGACTGTGGTGTTAAAAAGAATATTATTAACTCATTTTTAGAAAGGGATATTGGTGTAGTGTTGTTCCCTTATGATACTGATTATAAAACCGTTTTGGATTATGACCCTAGCGGATTAATGATTACACCAGGTCCTGGAAACCCTGATAGAGTATCTGAAACAATCGAAACCATGAAAAAATTATCTAACAGGTTGCCTATTTTCGGTATTTGTATGGGCCAACAATTAATCGCTAAATCTTTTGGAGCTAGATCCTATAAAATGAAATTTGGACACAGGGGTGAAAACCAACCGGTTAAAGATTTAAACACCGGAAAAGTATTCATAACCTCACAAAATCATGGTTTTACCATTGATAAGGAGTCCTTAAAAGAAACTGATTTAGTTTTAACTCAAATAAACTTAAATGATGGAACTCCAGAAGGTATTTCACATAAAGAATTACCATTACATTGTATACAGTACCACCCCGAAGCAGGACCTGGTCCAAACGATACAAGAAATATTTTTGATGAATTTAACCAAATGATGGATGATTATTAAATTTAAAGAGGATTACATATGCCAGTTGATAAAGATATTAAAAAAGTATTAATTATTGGTTCTGGACCTATTCAAATCGGACAAGCTGCAGAATTCGATTACTCTGGTTCACAAGCATGTAAATCACTAAGGGAAGAAGGTATTGAAACTGTACTTGTTAACAGTAATCCTGCTACAATTCAAACTGATTTAGGAATGGCAGATACTGTATATACTGAACCATTAACTCCTGAAGTTGTTGCAAAAATTATTGAGGAAGAGAACGTTGATGCTATTTTACCAACAATGGGTGGACAAACTGGATTGAACATTGCAACAGGTCTAGGAGATTTAGGATTACTTGAAGGAATTAAAGTACTCGGGTCTGATGTTCAAACCATTAAGGATGTGGAAGACCGTGATTTATTCGCAAATTTAATGGATGAAATCGGTGAGGAAATTCCGAAATGTCAGGCTGTTGAAAGTGTGGATGATGCACTTAAGGCAGTTGAAGAAATTGGATACCCGGTTATCGTAAGGCCTGCATTCACATTAGGTGGAACAGGTGGGGGAATTGCTCACAACGAAGAGGAATTAATTGAAATTGCAAATCATGGACTTGATATGAGTTTCATTAACCAAGTTCTCATCGACGAATCAGTTCTTGGATGGAAAGAAATCGAATTTGAAGTAATGAGAGATAAAGAAGACACTTGTATCATTGTATGTACCATGGAAAACATAGATCCTATGGGTATTCACACAGGAGACAGTGTCGTAGTTGCTCCTATCCAAAATTTATGTGATGAAACCATCCAAAAGATGAGAGATGCTTCAATTAAAATCATTCGTGCATTAGGAATCAGAGGTGGATGTAACATTCAATTCGCTCTTAACCCTGAAACTGACGAATACAAAGTGATTGAGGTAAACCCTCGTGTATCAAGAAGTAGTGCACTCGCATCCAAGGCAACAGGTTATCCAATCGCTAAAATCTCTTCAAAAGTTGCATTGGGATTGACCCTTGATGAAATTAAAAACGACATCACAAAAGAAACTCCCGCTTCTTTTGAACCTGCTATTGATTATGTTGTAATTAAAATCCCAAGATGGCCATTTGACAAGTTCAAAGGAGTAAGCCGCCAAGTCGGTGTTCAAATGAAAGCGACTGGGGAAGTAATGGCTATCGGAAGAACTTTTGAAGAAGCATTCCAAAAAGCATTAAGATCCCTTGACATGGGTTTCGATGGATTCGAATATGTTGAATGGTCTGAAGAAGACTTGTTCAATCCAACTGATTTAATTTACTTCCAAATCTATTCTGCCATTAAGGATGGAATGGACATAGACAAAATAAGGGAGCTTACAAAAATCGACAATTTCTTCTTATACAAAATCAGAAACATCGTAAACTTTGAAAATGATGTTACTGCTGATAAATTAAATGATGAATATTACTTAAGAAAAGCTAAACAGCTTGGTTTTTCAAATAAAAGATTGGCTAGTTTATCCGGTCAGACTGAAGAGTACATTAGAAACTTGCTTTCCAGATACAATATCAAACAATCCTACAAAATGGTAGATACTTGTGCAGCGGAATTTGAAGCAAAAACTCCTTACTACTACAGCAGTTATGATGTCGGAAATGAATTGACTTCAACAACCAGGAAAAAAGTTGTCATTCTTGGTGCAGGACCTATCAGAATTGGTCAAGGTATTGAATTTGATTACTGTTGTGTACACTCTTCCTTAGCTTTAAAAGAAGAAGGAATTGAAACAATATTGATTAACAACAACCCGGAAACCGTAAGTACTGATTACGACATTTCTGATAAGCTATTCTTTGAACCATTGACATTTGAAGATGTAATGGGTGTAATTGACCAGGAAAAACCTGACGGAGTCATTGTACAGTTCGGTGGTCAAACTTCTATTAATCTAGCAGTGCCTTTAGCTAACGCAGGAGTTAAAATCTTAGGAACTCCTTATGAAAGTATTGATAGGGTTGAAGACAGAGAATTATTTGCAGAGCTTTTAGAAAAATTACACATTCACCAAGCACCATACGGAACAGCTAATTCCTTTGAAGAAGCAAAAGAAATTGCTGAAAAGATTACATTCCCAGTTCTCGTACGTCCATCATATGTTATTGGTGGAAGAGCAATGGAAATTGTATATGATGTTAACGAGCTTGAAGAGTACATGAAGGAAGCTGTAAAGGTTTCACCTGACCATCCTATTTTAGTGGATAAATTCCTTGAAGATGCTATCGAGCTTGATGTGGATATCTTATGTGACGGTGAAGATGTATTCATTGCAGGAATCATGGAACACATTGAAGAAGCAGGTGTTCACTCCGGAGATTCCGCATGTGTAATACCTCCTCAAACCATTCCTGCACATATCCTAGATACTATTCGTGAAAACTCCACTAAATTAGCATTAGAACTTGATGTAAAAGGTTTAATGAACATTCAATATGCAGTTAAACTTGATGAGGAAATGGTATACATTATTGAAGCAAACCCACGTGCAAGTAGAACCGTTCCATTTGTAAGTAAAGCTATTGGTGTACCATTGGCAAAAGTTGCAACCTGGATTATGCATGGAGCTAAATTAAAAGACTTTGATTTAACCAAAGAAATTAAAATTGACCATGTTGCTGTAAAAGAATCTGTATTCCCATTCTTAAAACTTCCTGAATCTGACACTGTGCTTGGACCTGAAATGAAATCCACAGGTGAAAGTATAGGTATAGATGAAAGTTATGGAATGGCATTTTACAAGTCACAACTTTCAGCAGGTATGGAATTACCTAAAGAAGGTAAAATATTCATCAGCGTAAAAGAATCTGACAAGAAGAAAATCAGACCAATCGCTGAAAAAGCTGCGACTTTAGGATTTAAAATAATGGCTACATCCGGTACCGGTGATGCAACCGGTCTGGATGATGTTGAAAAAGTCCTAAAAGTTTCACAAGGTTCTCCTAATATTAGGGATGCTATCTTGAACAATGAAGTTGATTTGATTATTAACACATCTGAAGGTAAACAATCTGCAAAAGATGGATATATCATTAGACGTTTAGCTATTGAACTTGGTATTCCATATGTTACCACTTTAGCTGGTGCGAGAGCAGCATTAAATGCTATTCAAGCTGTTCAAAATAGTGAAATCAATGTAAAATCTTTAAACGAATATGTAGATGGAGAATAACTTTTCTCTATCCTTTTTTTTAATTATTAAACAAGTACTCCTCGATATTTATACCGCAAGACGGACACTCTTTCTCGCCAACTTTTAACTTACTTTTACATCTAGGGCAGTAATTTAATTGAACCTTGTATTCCTTAGTCGGATCAATTATGATGTTGACTTCGATTCTTTCGGTTATGTTGGTTTTCAATACGTCCTTGTTCCAATTATTGTCCATTAACAGTTTTTTATAATAGAATGCTTCGGTCATGGTATCATAATGGCCAATAATTTCATCGCCCTTTTGGATATAAAATTTGTGAAGTTTGTGATTAAATAGGATTTCACCTTCCCTTTCTTTCTTATTGACTTTAGTGCCCTTTATTCTTCCTTTGGGTCTTTTTTCGGGAAACGGTGGCAATTCCATATTTTCATACTTGTTTTCTAAATCACATTCGACAAGCAAATCATAATCAAAATTACAAAAAAATAGTGCATCTCTTTCATATAATGCATCGGATAATTTTCTAAACTCACCATAGTCCTTATTGTTGTATTTGACTCTAAATACGTCACCGGTTTTTACGATATTCCTATAAAAGTATCTTATTTCTTGTGAATTCATAAAAATCGCCTTGGTGGTTTAAAAAAGTTTTGTAATGGTCAAGGAATAAAAAGTGTCTTAAATTCTATAATTTAATTGAGGTTGCATTTAAAGTTATGACCATTACAGTTTATTATTAGGATTTTCGATTTAATAAGTTTAATGATGCTAAAATTTATTAATAAAAAAAGTTAGATTTTTCTTTAATGTTCACTATATCAAATGGAATTATATTGAAAGGCGAAAATCTAGTTCCGGTTAGGGAAAATATCGTTGTTGATGAAGGCAAAATTATTGAAATATCCAAAGATGCTTTGGAAGGCAAGATTATCGATGTCGACGGTGCAGTGGTTTGCCCTTCATTTATCAATGGCCATATGCATATTGGGGACTCCATCATTAAGGATGAAGGTTATGGATTATCTTTAAGTGAGATGGTTAAGCCACCTAAAGGTGTCAAGCATGTTGCGTTGGCCAATGCAAGTGATGAAGAGCTGATTGATGCAATGAAATCATCAATGTGGGAAATGGTTGAAAGCGGAACAACCCATTTCATTGATTATCGTGAAGGTGGAATAAAAGGAATTGAACTTTTAAGGAAAGCTTCAAAAGATATTCCAATCAAACCGATAATCTTAGGTCGTGATGATAGCTTTTATGGTGATGATCCTGATTTGGGTAAGGTCAAAGTTGCAGTCCGCAAGATTCTTAAGGTTGCTGATGGTATCGCCCCAAGTGGTTTTGGAGAAATCACAATGGACGTTGCTGAAATCATATCTAAGGAATGTGAAAAGGAAGGAAAAATTTCATCCATTCACGTTGCCGAATCTGAATCCAATCAAATAGAATCTTTGAATAATCATGGTTTAAGCGAAATAGAAAAAGGAGTAAAAGCTAATTTTTCACAATTGGTTCATCTTACAAATCCTAAAAATGATGATTTGGAACTGGTCGCCAAATCCGGGCAAAATGTTGTTGTGTGTCCAAGGGCAAATGCAACGTTGAATGTCGGAATCTGTCAACTGAACAGAATGCTTGATTTGGGTTTGAAACCATTGATTGGAACTGATAATGTCATGCTCAATTCACCTAATATGTTTAGGGAATTGGAATTCAGCTTAAAATTAATGTCCGTTCAATATAAGAGTTATATTGATCCTTCAGAGTTATTAAAAATGGCGACAACCAATGTCTGTGATTTTGGCATAAATGATGTGATCCAGAAGTCTGCAATTCGTGAGGGAGATACTGCGGAATTTATAGTTTACAATTCTTTTTCTAAAAACCCTTGCTTAAATATAATAAATAGGTGTGAATCGAAAAATATATTATATATCATTAATAAAAGATTTAGCATATAATATCATGGATATAAATCTATATATTATGGGAGATGTTAATGATGTATAAAAAAATATTGGTCCCAACAGATGGATCAGAATTTGCAAAAAAAGCTCAACAACACGCATTGTTTTTAGCCAAGGTTAGTGGAGCTGAAATAATCGCTGTGAGCGTCACAGAGAATAATTTTGTTAACGGGCTTCCATTAGACGATGAAGTATACCAGTTAAACCAAATTCTTAAAGAAAGATCTGAAGAAAATCTAAAAGAATTTGATAAATTAAATGAAGACGATTTAAAAATTACTCATGTGATTAGAGAAGGTTCACCTGCTAAAGTTATTTTAGAGGTGGCAAAAGAAGAAGAAATCGATTTAATAGTTATGGGTAGTTCTGGTAAATCTGGCTTCGATAGATTTATTATGGGCAGTGTGGCAGATAAGGTTGTTAATTCAGCTAAATGCGCAGTGCTTGTAGTTCATTAATTTTACCATTTTATTATTGTAATTGTAAAGGTGATTGTATGTTAGTTAAAAGAACTATGTCTAAAAATGTAGTAAGTGTTTCTGTTCCAGGTAACAGGGATAAAGTTTTAGACTTAATGAGAAAAGAAAATAAAGCAGTATTGCCAGTTGTAAAAGAAGACACTGACATTTTAGTAGGACTAGTAACTCGTTCTGATTTAATTAATAATCCTGATGAAGAACAAATTGCAATGTTGATGACTAGAAACTTAATTACTGTTGCTCCAGGCGACAATGTGGTTGTTGCTGCTCGTAAAATGATGGAAAATGATGTAAGAAGAGTTCCTGTTGTCAATGATGATGGCGAGTTAGTGGGCATTATCACTTCTTTTGATTTGGTATCAAAAGCGTTAACTAAAATTGAAGTTAATGATGCTGTTGAAGATTATATGATTACTACTGTTCCAACCACATGGGAAAAAGCTCCATTGAATGTTGCTTTCGAAACCATGAATCAATTCGGTTTAAAATCTGTTTTAGCATTGGATGATGATGCTAAATTATCCGGTATTTTAACTGAAACAGATTTCATTTCAGAAATTGAAATCATATCTGAAAGAAGCGAACACAGTTCCACTGTAGGTACTGAAGGAGACAAATGGTCTTGGGATAGTACTTCTGTATTATACATTGAAAAAAATCACTTGAAATTCACTGACAAACGTGTTTGTGATGTTGCTGTAGATAATGTTGAAGTTGCTAACTGTAAAACCAAAGTTTCTGACTGCGCTAAAAAAATGAAATCCTTAAACATTGAGCAAATTCCAGTAATTGGTGTTGAAGGGGATTTAGTAGGTATCGTAAGAGCTAGTGATTTAATTAGAGCATTAGTTACAGACGAATAGTGGTATAATGGCTGTTAGTCCAGTATTGGTGATTAAAGTAGTAGACAATGTAAGCGTTAATGTTCGCGCAAGATTATATGATGATTTTGCGGAACATAATATTGTCTTAAACTCAGTTCTTGCTTATTGGTGGGCTAATAATATGCCTCCTGCCATTAAATTTTTAGAGCTATTTGATTCAGTTATCAAAAGAACAATCAATGAAATCATGCCTCATAAAACTTTAAATCTGAAATATGAGGTTAAAGCTAATGAGATTTTGGAAAAAGCATCTGAAATTGAAATTACTTTGATTTCTGTTGTTGCTGATGATGTAGGTTTTAAAATTGATGGTGGTGTAGTGTCATTGTTTCATATTAATAAAATTGATGATGATTTTGAACCTAAAGAGTTTGAAACTACTTTTGATCAAAGTATCGACACTCCGGATATTGTCCTAAAAAAATATTTGGAAATGAAAGAATCATAATCTTTTTTTATCTTATTTTGTTGCAAATTTTAATTTAAATATTTTAATTCAATGATTAATTTAAATAGTGTTTATAGTATTTTGCTTGTATTCCATTGAATCATATTTTCATTTAAATTAATGCTTGATTAATTTTTCATTAATTGCATTTAATTCATCTACATCAAGTTTTTAAAAAGAGTCTTTTTCAACATAATTTTTAATGCATTCGAGCAATTCTACTGCATCTTCCCTTTTGATGTCTTTGGATGTGCGGATGAAATCAATTAATTTTCCTTTCTTTTCATCATCTAAACTGGATTTGCTTAAAGTTTGTGCATAATTTCTTTTTGGATAAAAAGTAGATTTTGCAATTGAATACAGTTCCTCTTTTTCACTTTCGGTTATGATATTTTCATCAACTGCATTTTCAAAAACATAATTCATGCTTATCAGTGGGATGGACAGTGCCTCTAAAGTTTCTGAATCAAGCATTACCGCAACATCATCGTCTGAAGTAACTTTGCCTGATGCATATTGTTCGTAACAGTATCCTATTCCAATCATTCCTAGACTGTCAAGTTCTGAAGCTCTTAAAGCTCCCATGCTTGATGCTCCAAAGACTTTCACTCCTTTTTTCATAACATTAAGTATTTCTCTATGTCCAACTGCGGAGTTTTGGTGAAATACTCCGTCGATTATCCCGATAATGTCAGGATTTTCCTTGATGTCGTGAACTAAATCGCCTCTTTTGATGGGCCTTTTGTAAATTACTTCAATGTTTTCGGTTGTGTCTAAAATTTCTTTTGCTTCTTCGAAAGGCAGTGACAATCCAGTATAAATTATGATTTTATTCATTTAATCACACTTTTAGGAATCTGTATCCCGCACGGCTTTGGTCTATTGCATAAATTTCCATTTCGGGAATTATTACGCGAACGACACTAACATCAAGTTCCGGTCTTGTTAAATCGGTGTACAATATTTTTTTGATGTCGTTTGCCATTAGCTCTTCTTTAACAATCTCAATATCTTTGGTTATTGAAGTTGTGGATTTATTTTCAATATCTGAAAGATCAATTTGGTCATCTTCCTGTCTGAAGTAAAACTTATTGATTCTTTTCATCCTTTCATAACCTGCTTCACGGGCAAAATCTGCCCTTACGGTATCTTCACGGGCTCCATTGATTTGTGTCGCTCTGCTTTGAGCCACTTCTGTCAATGCTCTTAGAATTGCAACTTCGGGGTCAAGATGGGTTCCCATTCCTAATGTTAAAAGGCCAGCATCTTTTGTAACGGTATCATCTGCTGAAGCGGCTATGGTTGGAATCTTGATATCCGCAGTAAAGTCCATTAGTTTAATTTTAATGCCCTCAGATTCAAATTTATCGAGGGTCTCGTTAATCAATTCACTTTCAATGCTGTCCAGATTGATTTGCGCATAATTTTTATGGGTTAGTTCAAAGATGCTCCATGCATCTCTTTCAATAACTTCAAACATCCCATGTAATATTGCTTCTTCCAAAACGTTTCCGGAAGCAAGCCCATTGGTATTGGACTTGAATAAGCTTTCGGCATTATCTTGAATGTATGGGTGGAAAACTGCATTTGAAGGAACGTAAAATTCATTGCCTGAAATTAAATCATGTGATAAACTCCATTCTAGTTTCATATCACTTAAATCTTCTTTTTCAAATTTTTGGTTTAGATTTAATGATTTTGGGTCAATATAGTCTCCCGTATCAGCAATTTCATTAACTGTAGCTATTAATGTTTCATCGCTTTCCTGCTTTTCAGCGGAATATCTTTCAAAGCCTTCCATCATGGCAGATGCCTTTGCATGGTCTTTGCTTATTCCCTTTCCACCGTAAATGCTGATAGCTCCATCTTCTGCAGTTGGTCTGATTGCTGTAAAAACAGGCATTCCTATGCGATCTAAATCGGTAATGTCTGCAATACGAGTAATTCCTGCGGTCTTCAGTTTATCCTCATTAATTTCTATTGTTCTTTTAGGAGCAATAATCCTATGTGTCCCTTTAAAGTATGTAAGCTCTTCACTCATTTTTAAAATCCTAAAATTAATCTAACAATATTTTCCACGCCCATTGTCATTGACAATAAGGTTAATATTCCTGCAACAGCAATTGTAACAATCCAAATTCCAAAGTTCCAGGTTAAAACTTTAGATCCATCAAGATTTCCAATTGGCAATAAGTTAAACACTGCCAAGAAACTGTTAATTGAATAACCTACTGCGCAGATTACGAATATCAAAGAGGAAGTTTCTGAATAGAATGCAGATGGATAAATGGCAGTTGCAATTGCTAAAAATACCAATGCAAGAATAATGTTGACAACAGGTCCTGCAATGGATATTTTGCCGTTTATTTCGTCAGTCATGTAATTTGCATAAGTATAAACTGCACCTGGTGCTGCAAATACAAATCCAAAGAATGATGTAACAAGTGCAAATATCAATCCTTGAGGCCATAATTTAAATTCTGCCCAATATCCATATTTCATTGACACGAATTTGTGTCCGAGTTCGTGTAGGATGAAACCGGCACCCACTCCGACCATGACAATTGGCAATATTGAGAGAATTCCAGATATGTCTCTTCCGGCATTCACTATTGCAAAACAAAGTGAAATAACAATAAATGCAATTATTAAATCTCTCACTTCACTAAGTGTAAATTTAAACATAATCTTAAAGTATCTATTTTGACTTTAATAAAAGTATCTTTTTTAAAAGTAAAAAGGCATATTGATTATTTTAATCTTTTTATAATACTTTTTCTAAATAATTTAACATGGACTTACATATTGACAATATTTTAAAAGATTTACAAAAAGATAATTTTCAAGCTTATTTACTCACTCAATTTACAAATGTCGAATACATTTCAGGGTATAAACCAACTAGTTTTGCTTTCTGCATCATTAAAGAAAATCCGGTAATTTACGCATCTGGAATGGATATGGAACTGGCAAATCGCGATTCATCCATAGAAGTAAAGGAATATGAATCATATGATGTGATGATTAAAGAGTTGAAAGATGAGGGAATTAATAATTTGGCGATTGAGCCAAGCTTGCCTTTCAGCACTTTTGTCAGATTCAGGGATGATTTTGAAATTGATGCCAAAACCTATATCGACAAGCAAAGGATGATTAAAACACCATTGGAAATTGAAAAAATCACTAAAGCTACTGAAATTGCCCAAAATGCATTTTTGCAGTTGGATATTTTAAATAATCAAAATAATGAAAAAGAAGTTGCATTTGATTTGGTTCGTTATATGATTGAAAATGGAGCTTCCAAGGAGTCATTTGATACAATTGTCACCAGTGGTGCTAACTCAAGCCTTCCACATGCAATTCCCGAAGCTAAAAAATTGGACCAACCTATTTTAATAGATTGGGGAGCTATTTTTGAAGGTTATTGCTCTGACAATACTCGGACAATGGTTTATAATGAAAAGCAACATGAAATTTGGGATATTGTGGCTGAAGCTCATGATAAGTCCATTAAAGCAATAAAACCTGGAATTAAATGTTGTGATGTAGATAAAGTTGCAAGGGATATTATTGATGAGTATGGGTACGGTGATAACTTCATTCACTCTACAGGCCACAGTTTAGGTTTGGATATTCACGAAACGCCAGGTTTTTCTCCACGTGATGAAACAATAATCGAAAAAGGAATGGTCATAACTGTGGAACCCGGAATATATCTCGAAGGGGAATTTGGGGTTCGCCTTGAAGACACAATTTCCATTTCTAAACGGGGAAATGTCATTGGTGAGTTGCCATTGAATATTAATTAAATTTAGGAAAATAGTTGTTATTTGAGAGTTGATCATGCCACATATAATTTTAAAAAGAGTATGGGATTATTGCAGTTATAGCAAAAAGTATCTTGTATTTATTATGGTGCTGTTGTTTATTTCATCTCTGATTCAAAATTATGTTATTATCCATGGGGATTCGAATGAAATAAATATTCTTCATCTTTTGGTTCTCATTGTTGTATCGGGTTATGGGATGGTAATCACCAAAGATAGGATAAATCATGGCAACAGATTGCCTAAGATTGTTGTTAAGGATATTCTTTTATTCGGTATTAAATCAGCAGTTGTCATATCAGTTTATGTTTTTGTTCAGGGAAAGATATTGGATTATATTTGTTCTCCATTGAATTTTCCAAGGTTTGATTTGGAAGAAATGCTATTGAATTGGTCGGAGACTATTCACATGCTGTACAGTCACAATCCGGTTAATACAGTAATTTTTCTTGTTGTAGGTGCTATTTTATTTTATGTATGTTCATTTTTCATGGAAATTGCATTGGCTAGATTGGCAGATACTGGAAGTCTCGTGTCCTCATTTAATTTCATAGCAATCAAAAGGAGTATTGATGCTGTAGGGTGGAGAAATTATGCTAAAGACTACACATTGATTGTATTTGCCATAGTCTTTTTGTCATATTTGATGTCTTATGAATTTGCATTTTCATTTTTAGATTCAATAGTCGACATGTTTTTAGCATTTTTAATCTTTGCAACTCAATATTTGGGTATTGGGGCGGCTTACTGTGAAATTAAGGATTTGGAATCTAAGGTTCGCATACCTGTTGAGTAGCTTTTTTTTGATGGTATTTAAAAAAATAAAATAAGAAATCATTATGGGGATTTTCTTAAAAATGTTATGAAAATACTGCATAATGATAAAACAATTAGATATAATGGATTTCCAGTTGGTTGTTTCTGAGAATATGCTGATTTGGAAATTTCTGCATGTTTTTCAAAAACATCTATTTCTTCTTCTTCAAAACTTTCATTTTCATTTAAATTAACTGAATCTGTTGTTACTGTTGCTTTGTTTACTTTTTCACCAGGAGTTAGGGCTTTGGTGAGAATATTTAGGAACACTTCTCCATCTTCTACACTTAAGTTACCAATATCCCATATTCCAGTTTTCGGATTGAATGTTCCTTTTGTGGTTGTGTGTTTGAGGTATTTCAATCCTTCAGGTAATTGGTTATAAACTTTTACATTTTTGGCCATGTCTGGACCTTTATTAATGACGCTGACAATCCATGTGACTGAATCTCCAATGTAAATGTTTTCTTTATCGGCATCATTATCCAATACTAAATAGGCTTGTGATTCAGTGGTTTTTGGAGATTCGCTGGATAAAATTTCACTTTGAATTTCAGTTTCGTTACTATTGGAATTGGCATCAACAGCTATTTCGTTATTGTCTTGTGGATCCAAAGTTAATTCTTCAGAGGTATTATTGAAATCTTTTGCATCAATGCATGACAATAATGAAAAAGAGATTAAAATTATTAATAATAAAATCCAAACCTCGTCTAATTTATATTCCTCCTTTGTCAATAACTTTGCATTTTTATTGTTCTTATTCATTAGAAATTTGAACATTTTTACAATAGTTAATTTTATTTATATTCATTTATAAAGTATTGTATAGATTTTGAGGAGTAGTTATGCCACATGTTATTTTAAAAAGAGTATGGGATTATTGTACATATAACAAGCCATTTTTTTTACTTATTTTGGTATTATTCTTAGTTTTGAATTATTTGGAGGATTCTTTGGCTGATTCGTCTTCTGTCTCTATGATGGCACTTTATATTTTTTTTAATATATTGATTTTTGGTTATGGGATGACTATTGCTCGTGATAGGATAAACAATGGTGTTAGACTGCCTAAAATAATTATTAAAGATGTCATTGTTTTAGGGATTAAATCATTCATTGTTTTTTCAGTATATCTGTATGTTCAGGGTGTTATTTTAGATTTTATATGTTCTCCATTGAATTTTCCTCAATTCAACTTGGAAGAAATGATATTCGATTTTTCTAATACTTTACATTTATTATTTTCACATAATCCTATCGATGCATCAGTTTTTATTGTTGTGGGGGCATTTTTATTTTATGTCACAATGTTTTTCATGGAAATTGCAGTTGCCCTGCTTGCAGACACAGGTTCTCTGTTACTTTCTTTTAATATAGTTGAAATTAAAAGAAGCATAGATTTGGTTGGGTGGGTGCATTATGCAAAAGATTATACAATAATTGTTTTGGCAATCGTTATTTTTGAATTTCTTTCATATATTGTTATTCCAATTCCTATTTTAGAGTATATTTGGGTCATTTTAATAGACCTGTTCCTGTTTGTAACACAATTCTTGGGTATTGGGAGAATATTTTCGGAAATAAAAGAAAAAAAGTCAGATTAATTCGTTTGATGTGATTTTGAGATATTTGTCCACTTCATATTTTGAGCAGGTGGCCAGTTTATATTCATCAACGTCAAATAAACTGAATTTGAGATTATTTTTGTCGTTTTTAAGCTTAATTTCATCATCAATGACTATTTCAAAGCTGTCTAATTCAAGGCGAAATCCCAATCCAGTGTATTTCATGTAGCTTTCTTTCAAGACCCAGTATTTGAAGAATTCATCGGAAAGCTTTTGTGAGTTCATGATACTTCTGTATTCGCTGTTGTAGAAGTAATGTTTCGCTATGTTTAAATCAATTTCAGGGTCATTAAATTCAATGTCGACTCCGACTTCCTTGTCAGATATTGCGCATGCAACCAATCTTCCCGAATGGCTTAGATTGAAATAAATGTTGTCATGGTTGGATATGTATGCCTTGCCGTATTCATCAATTTTGAAAAGGGGATTTGTTATTTTTTCTTCATTTAATAACCTGACTAAAAGGAGATATGCTCCAGCACTGAGCTTTTTATCCTTGTCAAATCTAAAATTGTCAAATTTTTCCTTTCTGTTTTTTGGCAGCAATTCATATGCCTTAATCATATCTAAATTGCTGACATCACAATAAGCTACTTTAATCATTTTTGATCTTCAAATATAATAATGTCATGTCATCAAATTGCTCAGCATCTTTGGTAAAGTCATGAATATTGTCTAATAACGGTCTGATTGGGTCATTTTCACTTTTGAATTCATTAAAGAAGTTTAACAGTTTGTCTTCACCATACATTTCATTTTTATCATTGTTTGCATCAGTGATTCCATCAGTAAATAAGACTATTTCATCAGATAGTATAATCTCTTCTGTAACGTAGTCAAAGTCCTCCATAATGCCTATTACGAGTCCAGTATCAATATCTAAATACTTGAATTTATCATTTTCCATGATCAATGGAGGGTTGTGACCAGCATTTGAAAATACTAATTCTTTTGTTGTTCTGTTATATATTCCGAGCCATAATGTGATGAACATTGATTCGGGGTTATTTTCACTTAATTGGTTATTCAATAAGTATAAAACTCTTGAAGGGTCTTGGTTGTGCTTTAAAAGTTGCTTAATCATCACTTGACTAATCATTGCAAGGATTGCTGCTGGGACACCTTTTCCTGATGCGTCACCTATTACAATAGCCAAATGCTCTTCGTCCAACTCATAATAATCAAAAAAGTCTCCTCCGACTTCTTTTGCAGGTTTTGAATAGCCGTTGACAGTGTAATTTTCATTTTTAATGCCCTTTGTTGGGAGGTTCGCTGCCTGAATCTTGGTTGCAATGTCAAGTTCAGCTTTAATACGCTCTTTTTCCCCTTCAATTTCATTAATATTTTCAATATAGTTGTTATTGAACGTAATTAATTCTGTGTAAGAACGGGCCAATGTTCCAATTTCAGTTTTTTCGTTTATATAATTTGAATAAAGGTCAACCAGTCCTTCAGATTCTATCTTTTCATTTTCATGAATGAATTCTTCAATTTTGGCAAATGACAGAATAGGTTCAATCACTTTTCTTTCGATGTATTTTAAAACAGATATTGATGGAAGCAGGAAAATTAGTAATATAACATCAATAAATGCCATCATTGAAATGATTATTTCAGTCTTGTCTAATGGAAGCAACTTGTCAATTGCGGTAATTAGTATGTGGTCTCCTGATATTGAGATTCCAAAGATGATTATCGCCAGTGTTGCCAAAAGGAATATGTTCATTATTTCTTCTGGAATTGATTTATGGTTTATTGTAATGATTTTGGAAGAAATAGGCTTTGTCAAATAGATGAACAATATTAAACAGATTGCGATCAACTCAGTTATGATGATGTATGAATTCAAATTGACATTGCAATCAATCATCAAAGTGACTATCAATGATAAAATCAACAAAATTCCCATTATTCTGTATAATTTCTTGTTATATTCTTTTTTGGATGTTTTTGGTATGTGGACAAAATCAAATCTATTGGAAATCCAGACTCCAATTATTCCGAAGATAAATGATGAATTGATAAAGTTTAAGAAGTATCTGATTTCAATAAGTGTGTTGATTCGTATGGTTTCAGGATACAATAAATAAAATAATTTTCCATGTGTTAATGAGTATAAAACGCCACACACGATTATTATTCCAAAAAATAAAATCACATTTGAAGTATTGTTCAGTTTTGGTCTTGAAACTTCAGGTCTGCCATTATAATTTTCATACCATAACATATATGCCAGATAAGACACACCGAAACTGACGACTGCTGAAGCTATTGCAAGTATCGGATTATATCCTCTTATCAAATCACATAAGAAATTTGCAACCACTGACCCTATTGCCCCATATGGTCCAAATATCAGTCCTGAAACTAACAGTATTCCCACATGAGGACTCAATCCTGCACCGAAGTTATGTCCATAGGTTAAATAATATGTTCCTAAGTTAAAAATCAGCATTAAAACAAAAGGAATCAGTGCCTTTTTAAATTTATCATTCATTATTCCACTTTTTTAATTATCTTTAAGTGATTTTCACCGTTTATATGTTGGTAATATATTTCATCTGCCATTTCTTTAGCTAAAAAAATTCCCCATCCTCCAATTTGAGCTTCTTCAATTGTTTCAGGAGCTTTTGGATCTTCTTTAAGGAGGGGATTAAATTCAATTCCATTGTCAATAAATTCCATGGTTAATGTTGGGGTTTCAAATTCAACATTAACTTTAATAAAATCAGCATTAGAATAATTGACGATATTGACGAAAACCTCTTCGGCTATCAAATTCACTTGGAGGTTTTCTTCTTTAAGATTATCAATGATAAAATCATTTAATCGATACAATTCGTTTAATTCAGGTTGTAATGAAATTGTCTTCATTCTATCTTTAATATCTTATCAAAACCTGACATTCTGAATATTTCGTTGATGGTATCATTAACGTTTTTGATTGTCATTGGAATGTTTTCAGGTTTCAATTTTTTTTGAGTGGCGATTAAGACACGTAACCCTGCACTGGAGATGTATTCCAAATTGGAAAAGTCAATAATCAATGAATCAAACTTGCCCATTTCATCGTTAATCTCATTTTCAAAATCCGGCGCAGTAACGGTATCGATGCGGTCTCCGACTTCAATTGTTAATTTCTTTTCGTTATAAGTTTTTGTGATATTCATAATAATTAATTTCGTATTAATTAATTTTAAATATTTTGTTAAAGGTTTCTTTTATCAATCTTTGGAATTAATCCTAATTTTATTTATTTAAGGTATTATTTATTCATTGTTTTTAATAATTCATTCAATTAACTCTTTATTTGTTATTTTATGGTGTAAGTGTGTGCTTACATTCGAAAAACTTTATATGAGTCTTTTATATAGTAGTAGAAGTAATATATTAATAAGTATTGAATTTGGTGAAATTATGAGCTATTTTAATTTATCTTCATCTCAGAAGATGCTGTTGTTTTCAGAGATAAACAATCCGAAAAATGATTCGTTTTATCTTAAATTTCGAAAGGATTATGATTTGAAAGATTTTGAAGATGTAAAAAGGTCTATTGAAACTATTTCCAGAACTCATTTAAACTTGAAAATTAAATATGATGAAAATGGTGATTTCAAGCAGTATTATGATGATTTTGATGTAAATGTCGAATCATTTGAAGTTGCTGATGAAAGTCTTGATGGGTTCATTGTTGATTATCTGGATGATCCTTTTGATGATGTTTTTGATTCTCCATTGTATAAATGGGCAGTATTGAAAACAGATTCATCAACAGTGCTCATTGGTGTTGTGCAACATATTTTATTGGACGGAACTTCCTTGTTTTCATTAATACCTCAGGAAATAGAAAAATATCTTAATGATGATGAATATGCTTCGGAGGACTATTCTTATGAAACATATGTCAATGATGAGCTGGATTATTTGGCATCATCCGAAGCTAATGACGATAAGGAATATTGGTTAAATGCCTTAAAAGAGTATTCTCAAGATTGGTATTCATTTGACAAGTCAGAACTTGGTTATTACGAATTGCTTTTGGACCAAATCCCAAAATTTGATTATTCTCCATTCGTTACAGCACTTGCTCTTGAGTTCTTGTACTTTGCAAAATCCAAAAAGGACAACAAAATATTTAAGGACATGGTGATGAACACTTCAGTCCATGGGAGATATTTTGGACAGGGCGATGCCCTTGGAATGTTCGTAAACACAATTCCTCTAAGATTGACCTATGATGAGGATTTGACTTTCGATGAGCTGTTGGCATATTCCAAATCAGTCCTAAAAGAGGGATTAGCCCATGCTAAATTGCAGTTCAGTGAATACACAACTGATTTGAGGAACGAGAACATTGACCCTGATTGTATCTCAATGATTTCAATCGTTTCAAATTCATCAGATTACGATTCAAAATTCCTTACACTTCAAAAAGACATTAAATTTCCATTGCATTTCAGAATAAATAAAAATTACTCCGATAAAAATGGTTTACAATCAATATTCATTGAATATGACAAGTCCTGTTTCAGTTATAATGAAATAGAATCAATTGCCAATGGTTTAAAAGATTTGGTAAAACAGGTCATGGAACATTCATCTAAAAAATGTAAAGATTATGATGTTGATGTTGTTGACTTCTTCAATGCTGAAAATTACTACAATAATTTGATAAATTCATTTGAAAATCCAACAGCTATTTCTCCGGATGTCAATGGTGACAAAATTAAGTTTATAAAAATTTCAAAGCCGATCGATGAAGACAAATTAAAAAATTTATCTAGACAATATAACATGTCAAAGGAAAGAATGTTATTGTCAGCATTCTTGTTTAACTTAACAAAATTCTCGTTTTCAAAAGATATTCTAATCGCTTATAATAAACAAGCTTGTGGTTATCATTTTGACACAAATTTATCCGTTATTGATTATTTAAATGATTTTAAAAACTCTTTCAAGCATTACTCTAATTATCCTTTATTGAATAATGAGAAATTAAACTTCGAAAGTGAAATACTGTTTTTCACTGATGAATTCGATATCAAAGATTACAAGTTTGTGTTTAATTATGAAAGCGGAAACATAAATCTAAGCTATGATGAATCATTCTACTCACAGGAATTAATGGAAGCTTTTCTTGATTCAATGGAAGTTCTATTGGATAGATTTGAATCACAGGAAGTGTTACTCAAAAATATTTCAATCAGAAGGGAGCTTGAACATGACGAGGACTTCAAGATTGAACTTGCTAATGAAGGAGTAATAAGCAAGATATTTGAAAACATTGCATCTGAAAACCCTCATAAAACAATACTCATTGCTGAAGATGGTGAGCTCACATATGATGAACTAAACAAAAAAGCAAATAGAATAGCCAATTCATTGATTAAAAGAGGAGTGGGCATTGAAGATAGGGTCATGTTCATGATGAGAAGAAACAGTGATTTGATAGCTGCAGTATTGGGTATTGTTAAGGCAGGAGCCGCATTCATTCCAATCGATCCTAAATATCCTGCAAATAGAATCAATCAAATTCTGGAGGATAGTGATTCCAAATTCGTAATAACAAGTTCTGAAATTGATTATGATGGTGAAAACAGAATTGATGTTGACGAATTGCTAAAAGAGGAGGATGATTCAAATCCTAAAATTGAGTTGACACCGGATAATCTATGTTTCATGATTTACACTTCCGGATCAACTGGAAAACCGAAAGGTGTGATGATAACTCATAGGGGAATTTCAAACTATATAGCTAATGTTGAGGAAAATGTTCCGATTTATGAGTTAAATCATAAGTGTAACAAGTTCATTTCAATTTCCACAGTATCCTTTATCGTATTTTTAAGGGAAATATTTGGTACAATACTTAATGGTCTTCCGGTTATATTTGCTAATGATGAACAATCAATTGACCCATTGGAATTGGTTGATTTATTCAAAAAGACAGATGCCGAAGGTTTTGGTTCAACACCAACAAGACTTCTTGAATACTTGCAGCTTGAGGAAATCCAGGAAGTTGTTGGTAAATGTAATGTAATAATTGTTGGGGGAGAAGGATTCCCTCCAGTATTATATGACAGATTGTCAAAATACACTGATGCCGATATCTATAACTCATATGGCCCAACAGAAGTAACAATTGCATCACATTACAAGTTAATCGATTCACCTGAAGTCACTGCAGGTTGGAAAATGCTTAACGTTGTTGACAAGATTATGGACATTGACGGAAATCAGCTACCTCCTTATGTGCCTGGTGAAATCTATGTCGGAGGAGCAGGAATTGCAAGAGGTTATCTAAATAATGATGAACAAACCGAAAAGGTCTTTTTAACATTAAATGGCATTCCATATTATAATACTGGGGATTTGGGTAAAAAAGATGCGAACGGCGAGTTATACGTTCATGGAAGAAACGATACTCAAATTAAACTTAGAGGTTTAAGAATTGAATTGTCTGAAATTGAAGGGGCAATCTCTAATTATGAAAACATATCTCTTTCAAAGGTTGTTGTTAAAAATATCAACTCAATTGAACACCTGTGCGCTTATTTCACCGCTACAACTGATATTGACATGGATGATTTAAAGCAACACTTAATCGATTCAATTCCGGAATATATGGTGCCGTCATATTTCACTCAATTGGAGAAATTCCCAAAAACACCAAATGGAAAAACAGACTTTAAGAACTTGCCTGACCCTGAAATTGATGTTGATGAGTTTATTGAACCACGGACTGAAATCGAGCGTGAATTATTTGATATAGTTTCTGAAATTTTAAGTATCGATGAATTCGGTGTAAACACAGATTTATTCAGCATTGGATTGACATCTTTGTCAGTTATTAAATTCACTTCTGCAATTTACAATAAGCTGAATGCCCAGTTAAATGTTACTGAGGTATTAAATTATAAAACAATTGAAAGAATTGCTTCTGAAATTAAGATTGTGGATGATGAATCTGTGGATGTGCAGGAATTATATCCATTGACTTCAAATCAGCTTGGAGTTTACTTTGACTGCATTAAAGATCCTGAAAATACTGCATACAACCTTCCAAAGAAAATGGAATTTAGTGAGGGTATTGATGTTGATAAACTAAAATCATCAATCATTAAGGCTATTAACAATCATTCATACTTAAAAACAAGAATAATCATGGAAAATGGAGAGGTTTACCAGCAAAGGAGAGATGATCTTAATGTTGATGAATTGATTGAAATAGTAGATGAAGCTAAAGTAGATGAATTTGTAAAACCATTCAAACTTGATGAGGGACCATTATTCAGATTCAAAATAGTTGGAAATTCAATGCTTCTTGCTGATTTCCATCATATCATTGTTGATGGAACTTCTCTTAACATTTTATTTGATGAAATTGCAAAAATCTATGATGGAAAGGATTATGAACTTGAAGAGCTTGACGGTTTTGAATACTCATTGAATGAAAAGAAAACAGAGCAATCCAGTTTATACGAAGAAGCAAAACTGTTCTTTGCCAATAAAATTAAAGAATTTGATGAAGCAACATTAATCGCACAGGATATCAATGGTGATGAATCAGAGGGCAATGCCGCAACTGAAGATGTTTTCTTAGAAAAAGAAGCCATTGATGATTTCTGCTCACAGGCAGGAATTTCTCAGAATAACTTGTTCCTTGCTGCAACTTCATTCGTATTGAATAAGTTTGTTTATAATCGCAATATATTGATTGCAACAATCACAAATGGTAGGTTCAATCCAAATCAACAGAAAACATTGGCAATGATGGTAAAAACATTACCATTAGCATTAAAACTGAATTCCGATTCAAGTCTTAAAGATTACCTTGATTATGTTAATGGCGAATGGTTAAACGTGCTTTCATATTCCTCCTATCCTTTAACTGAGATTTCAAATGAATATGGCATAACTCCTGAAATATTATATGCATATCATGGAAAAATCATAGAAGACATTGAAATCGGAGGAATGCATGTTGAAAGGCAATCAATTGACTATGAAGGATTGAAATTCAAAATAAACATTAATGTAGTTGAAGTTGATGGACAATACAGAATCTTCTGTGATTACAATGATCAATTGTATTCTAAGACATTAATCGATACTTTCCTTGATTCAATTAGGATTGTTTTAGAAAAATTCCAAACATTTGATGGCAATACATTGATGAAAAACATTTCAATCATTGAAAATGATGATTGGGGCATTGATGATTTGGAATTTGATGAAATCCCTGAAGACAGATTAAATAAGATATTTGAAAATCAGGTTGAATTACATCCTGACAGAATCGTTTTATATGCAACTGACGGTAAATTCACTTACTCTCAATTGAATGAGAAAGCAAACAGGATTGCACATGGCCTCATTAAAAAGGGAGTTGGTCCTGAAGACAGGATAATGTTTATATTGAATAGGGACAGTAACACAATTGCATCAATATTTGGAATTTTAAAATCTGGTGCGGCATTCATTCCTGTGGATTCAGAATATCCTTCCGAAAGAATTGAGCATGTTCTAACAGACAGTGAATCCAAATTCATCATTGTGGATGATGTGGTTGAGAAAAAGGGAATTGACTTATCTCAATATGAGGATAATCTTTTGGATGTTAATGAATTGCTAAAAGAAGAGGATACATCTAATCCCGACCCTGATGTGCATGCGAACAATATGGCTTATCTTATTTACACTTCAGGTTCCACAGGACTCCCAAAAGGTGTAATTTTGGAGCATGGCAATATTGCAAACTTTGTATATCCTGACCCGAGAAATGTCTGCACTTATGAATTGGTTCACAATCTTGAAAAAGAAGATTATAAGGTATTATCCACCACAACTGTTGCTTTTGATGTGTTCCAGCAAGAAATAATGGGTTCTCTTTTGAATGGAGTTCCAATGGTATTTGCAAATGATATTGAATACAAGGATCCAATTGAAATGATGGATTTGATTCACAGAACTGGTGCTAACGTCTACATTGCAACACCTTCACGTCTGTTACAATATTTGGAAATTGAAGCGATGCAGGAAACCATGTACGGGTTTAAGGTATATATCCATGCGGGGGAACCATTTTCAGCAAGATTGTATGAATTGCTTTCAGAAAACTCCAATGGAAAATTATTTAATATGTATGGACCAACTGAAACAACTGTTTATTGTAATGGACAATTACTCGAAAGCCCTGACATTCATATTGGAAAAGCATTATTCAACGTTCATGAAATGGTTATGGACTTCGATTCCAATCCTCTTCCTCCAAATATAATTGGGGAACTGTTTATTGGTGGAAAAGGGGTTTCAAGAGAATACTTAAACCGTCCTGAGAAAAATGAGGAAGCCTATGAAGTGATTAATGGAATTAGGTTCTATCATTCTGGAGACTTTGTAAAGGTCACGGAGGATGGGAACTATTATGTATTTGGAAGAATGGATAACCAAATCAAGCTTAGAGGTTTAAGAATTGAAATCGGGGAAATTGAAGTTGGTCTTTCAAAATTCCCTGGAATCAAGTCCGTAGCTGTTGTTGTTAAAAAGATTAAAGGCAATGATCATTTATGCGCTTACTTCACCGTTCATGATGAATACAAGGATGAAAACCGTGAAGAAAATGGATATTCGATTGATATTGATGAGTTAAAGGCATCTCTTGCTGAAAAATTGGTGTATTATATGGTTCCTACAGTTTATATGGAACTTGATGAAATGCCTCAAACAGCCAACGGTAAAACTGACTTGAGAAACTTGCCTGAACCTGTATTAATCACTGAATATGTTGCTCCTGAAAATGACATAGAAGCGTTCTTTGCAAACTTGTTTGCTGAAATATTAGGGCTTGATAAAGTCAGTGTCACTGATAATTTCTTTGAAATTGGAGGGACATCACTTCTGGTCACCAAGATTACTATGGAAGCTTTAAACAGGAACTACAATTTAAGCTATGGGGATGTTTTCTCAAATCCTACTCCAAGGGCATTGTCTGAATTTATTTTATCAGACAAATCTGTTGAGAAAAAATCGGAATTAACTTATGATTATTCTGAGATTAATAAATTGCTTTCTAAAAATAATCTCGAATCCTTATTGAATGGTGAAATTCAGGATAGTCTGGGCAATGTATTATTGACTGGAGCAACAGGATTTTTAGGAATACACGTATTGAGGGAATTGCTTGAAAATGAAACTGGTGATATTTACTGTTTCATAAGGTCAAATAAAGTTTTAAGCGGTGCTGAAAGATTGAAATCATTGTTATTCTATTACTTCTCCAATGAATATGAAGATTCATTTGATGAAGGATTGCATGTCATTGAAGGTGACATTACTAACTTTGAGGACTTTGAGAAACTTATTCCTGAAAAAATAGATACGGTTATCAACTGTGCCGCTAATGTAAAACATTTTTCATCAGGAACTGATATAGAAGACATTAATCTTGGTGGTGTGGTTAACGGACTTAAGTTTGCAAAATTGAAAAACGCAAAATATGTTCAAGTATCCACATACAGTATTGCCGGTGAAAGTATTGACAATTATCCTCCTGTTGACGTTAAGTTCACAGAGCGTGATTTGTTCATTGGTCAGGCTGTAAACAATCAATATCTAAGCAGTAAATTCTTAGCGGAACGTGCTGTTTTAGAAGCTGCCGTCAATGATGATTTGGATGTTAAAATTATGCGTGTAGGTAACTTGATGGCTAGAAGCTCTGACAGTGAATTCCAAATCAACTTCGAATCAAACGGATTTATTAATCGTTTAAAAGCGTTTGTAACTATTGGACAAATGCCTTATTCAATGATGATGAATAATGTGGAGTTTTCACCGATTGATACAACTGCAAAAGCAATTGTTGAGTTGTCCAAAACTCCTAAGGCATGTACTGTTTTCCATCCATATGATTATCACAGCATTAGCTTTGGCGATATAATTGACATTATCAAACCATTAGGCTTGAAAATTAATCTTGTTGAAGATAAAGATTATGAAAATGCTCTAGATGATGCTCTTGCAGATAAAACAAAACAGGATGGGGTTTCTGGTTTAATCACATCTATAGGTTCCGGAAAGGTTAAAAAGATTTGGCTTCCAGTGGACAATACATATACAGTCCAGGCCTTATATCGTTTAGGCGTCAAATGGCCATTCATCTCAGAAGAGTATGTTTATAATTTCATAAAATTCCTGGATGATTTGGATTTCTTCAGTGTTTAGGGGTAAAATAATGTATGAACGTAATTATGAGTTATTAAGAAGTAAATTCAGTGAATTTTTCCTGCCTACATTATTCACTTCCATGGCAGGGAACATCTGCCTGTTTGTCGATGGTTTGATTGTAACTTTTTTACTGGGTGCAGGCAACTTATCTGCAATTCAGATTGTTGCTCCGGTAATCACATTTGTCAACCTCATATATTGGATGATTGGATTGGGAGGAAGTGTACTTTGCTCTGTTGCAAAGGCGGAATTTGATGATGAGAGAAGCAACAGCTACTTTTCGGTGGCTATTTTATCTCTTTTAACCATAGGGGTATTGATTGCAATTTTTGGTTGGATTTTTTCAGGTTCAATTGCACAGTTTTTATGCGCTTCACAGCCTGAATTGGTTCCGGATGTCACTAACTATTTCAGTGCTCTGATTATTGGAATGCCATTTTTATGTTATATGATGAGTTTATCTTACTTTATTAGAGCAGATGGAATTCCAACATTGCCGTTTAGGGCTATATTATTGGCGAATATTATTAACATCTGTTTTGACTTTGTATATATTCAATTCTTTGGAATGGGTATTGGAGGAGCTGCATTGGCTACTACAACAGGTTACTTGTCAGGTTCAATATTAATTTCATATTACTTCTTTAAAAAAGAACGTACATTACAATTCATTAAATTAAAAGTTGGTTCAACCTTAAGTTATCTGAAAGAGATTGCAACCTCTGGCTTTTCCTCTTCTTCAACTCAACTGTATTTAACTTTAAAATTGTTTGTCATAAACTTTTTGCTTGGAATATACATAGGTAAATCAGGGCTTGTTGCATTCGGTATTTGTTATAACAGTTTATTTATACTTTATATATTCTTAATAGGAACTGCCCAAACAATGTCTCCAATTGTATCTGTTTACTTTAAGGAAGAGGATTTTTCCGGTGTTAATTATGTAATCAACAGATCTTTGAAAATAGTTTTGGTTGCAAGTTTGGCGCTGTCCGCTTTATTCATAGTTTATCCACAATCCTTGTTGATGTTATACAGTGTTAAAAATCCAGCGGATGTTCCTGTAGTTTTAAATGCTTTAAGGATTTTTGCCATTAGCTATGTTGGAACTGCAATTACATTCTTATATACATTCTACTCTCAGGCAATTCAACAAAATTCTCTCTCAACAATAATTTCATTGCTTGAAGGATTTATATTGCCTATTGGATTTGCGATAGCATTGTCATTTTTATTTGGCGGAAATGGAATATGGATTTCATTTGCACTGGCTGAACTGTTTACAATAGTATTTATCTTTGCCTATTCAAGGTATATTAATAGAAAAACTGATGGGGAATACACAGGATTCTTCATTAACAAGCACAATGATGATACTGTATTTGAACATACCATTCAGGGGGATGTTAATGAAGCGGTAAACTTATCCCGTGATGTTCAAACTCACTTGGGTGACAACAAATCTGCAACTATAGTTAGCATGGCTATTGAGGAGATGCTTGTTAATATCATCAACACCAATGATGAGATTGATGCAATTGATGTGATTGTTAGAAACAATGAGGATGAGATATTGGTTTCCATCAAGGACACTGGTATTGACTTCAATCCAGTAGTTGAAAATGATGGCCTTAAATTTGATAACATCAGTGTTTTAAATAAAATTGCGGATAAAATTGAGTATTCCCGCGTATTGGGTTTGAACAGTACTGTAATTACTATTAAAAATTAAATGTGATGCCCTTGTTGATGTAATATTTTTAATATTATTGGTGTAATTTGATAAATATTTTATACATATTCAGTTAAAAATATGTTTATAACATTTTTTATTCACATTTTGAATAAATATGTTGTGAATTGTGATAAGCTATTATTAGGTATATCTTGATATTATGTCATGTATATTTGATATTGACTTATTGATTGTTCTAAATGAATTATTTTAATCGAGGGAAATTTTTTTGAATATAAAAAATAAACTGTTAATTTCGCTATTGATTTTGGTATTTGTAACATCTGTTGGTGTTGCATTTGCAGAAGATGCAGAAATTTCTGATGAATTGGCTGTTGATGATGTTGATGAATCTATTGCTATAAATGAGGATGTTGATGAACCAATTGCTGCCACTGATGCTGAAGAAACATTGACCGCTGCAGATGATGATGAAACATTGACTGTGGGGGAAGAGAATGCATCATCTGGAGATGAGCAAAAATTGGCTAGCTTAGGTATCCGTGTCGAGGTTCTTGACAAAAATGTTAAAGTTGGCGACAAATTCAGAGTTAAGGTCACTATAATAAACGGTGGCGATATTCCTGCTCAAAGCGTTGCTGCAGGATTGTCATTCACTGATCTTTTAGAAAATCCTGATGCTACTTTCAAGCTAGTTGATAATGGAGGTCATGCTGTACAAGATGCAGAAACCGGATGGATTATTAATTTAGATTACCTTGAAGCTGGTGCAACTGAAGAAGTAATCTTGACATTTTTAGCTACTGAAAGCGGCACAAAATACATTGTCGCTGATGTAAATGCAGACAACGCCATTTCAGAGCCTGACAGTGAAACCAACACTACAATAACTATTGGTGAAAATCAAAATTCTGCAAGTAATGCCGTTACTAATAATGTTAAATCTAAGGCAGTTGTATCCAAAACTTTACATGCAACTGGTAACCCGTTAGCTCTTTTAGCATTAGCTTTATGCTGCATGGTTCCATACTATCGCAGAAACTAAACTTAAGGGATTTTCTAATCCTTTTTTTATTCTTTTTTTAACAAATATCATAATTATATACTTCAAAGTTCAAATAGTATTATTTATTGATATCTGAATTATAGTGAATTTTATGTCAAACAAATCGTTTTTTGCAAAAATTGAAGAAAAAATATTAATGTTTACAAAACCTGAGTATATGGATTCCAAAGATAAAATTGATGAGTTCATCAGGGAGAAATCTCTTTCTCAGGATAAGATTCCTAAAGGCATTTTCAAAAGCAGGGATTTCAATGGCATGGAAATTTTCAATTTTGGTGATGAAAATGCCTCCGACACTATTTTATACATACATGGTGGAGCTTACATCAACGAAATTAATTATCAACATTTATTATATTGCTTTAAGCTATCACGAAAATTAGGCATGAATGTAATTTTACCAGTTTACTTGCTTGCTCCTAATCATAAATCAATTGAATGTTTTGATGCGATTGAAGGTTTGTATAAGGAACTGATTGCAAGACATAAAAATGTCACATTGATGGGCGACTCAGCAGGAGGAGGTTTTGTGTTGTCATTCTGTCAATATCTAAAATCGATCAATTTACCACAACCTGATAGGATAATTGCATTTTCACCGTGGGTTGATGTTTCAATGGACAATGCTCCATATGACAGTGAAAACGACCCTATTTTAGGTGAGATTGGATTAAAAGAAATAGGTAAGTCCTGGGCAGGAGATTGGGATGTGAAGGATTATCGAGTAAGTCCGTTATATGGTGACAATGAGGGTCTTCCGCAAGCACTGATTTTTGCAGGAACCAATGAGATTTTCTATAAAGACATTGAAATGTATGTCGAAAATCTAAAAAATGATGGCGTTGATGTTAGATTCATAACTGGTGAAGGTTTGTTCCATATATATCCTCTGTTCCCAAGTCCAGAGGCAAAAAAAGCTTTTAAAGAAATAAAAAAGGAGATAATGGGTTAATTATCTCATATATAAAATGTATTTTCCAAACCTTGGGATTCTATAAATAATCACTACTGCAATGTAACTGAAGATGATTAACAAGATCCAAAGGATTATTGCTTTAACAGGTTCTGAGTATGGTAGCTGGACGACAAGTGGAAGCAATGGTAATCTAAATAGGTTGTGCACTAAAAACACTGCAAATGAGTATTTAGATAAGAAGCTGACAAGTGGAAATGCTCTAACTTTGCCCATTCTTGAACATAGCTCAAACAAAGCAAAAGATCCTGTTAGAATGAATGGGAACTCATACCATAGGAAAAAGTCATATCCTTTGATAAATGCATAGTATTGGAATAATACGCATATTATGAATGATACAATGGCAAGTAAACTCATTTTTGCAGATGAATACTTTTTAAACAAGTCTTTTTTGACCAGATATCCTAAAATGATGTAGATACCATAAACTCCACCACTGAATCCAAGACAATATTGGATAGAGACATTCTCAATTCCATGCATTGCAAGCACTACTGTAATGAATGGTAACAGGAATGCGAGAAGTGCAAATACTATTGTGGCCTGGTTAATTGTTTTTGGGTCAAAATGTTCCAATGCATTTGATACAAATGGCATTGAAAGATACATTCCAATAATCATCGGCATATACCACATGTGGCTAAAAAACAAGTTTCCCGCTTCGGTAAAATTAACGTGGCTTGATCCTACTGCAACAAATTGTAAGCTAATTGCATATATTACTGCCCAGATAATTGTGACAATAATCAATCCCTTACAATTCTTATTCCAAAACTTACGGACACGCTCATCGTTGTAAGATCTGTCCAATAACAAGTAACCTGTAATCATTAAAAAGAATGGGACTCCTATACGTCCTATAAAAAGGGATGCAAAATTAAATATTCTTGAATAAATTGTATAATTCAGTATTGCATCTGAAGATATTATAAAAATACCCTCTGTTGCATGAATGTATAGAACAGTTAATATTGCAATTGCACGTACAAAATCAATCCATTCGACTCTAGTTTTACTCATTAATTTTTCTCCGATTTATATTATATTTATTTTTATTTCAAGTTTATTATATAATTTTTCCAATTTTTTTTTAAGATTTATATATCATTAAAAATAAAATATAAATAATTCATAATTTTAGAGTTTTAAAATTAATTAGGTGAACAATATGGAATTAGGCGAAATTTTTAGTGATGCTTTAAGTTATCCATTACAAAACATTAAAGCATTAGTAATTTATGTTATTTTAGGAATTATTTTAGGAATTGCAATTGGAGGAACTCTCGCAGCAGTTATGGCAGGTATTGCAGCAGAAAACTTCTTAGCAGTACTCGGTTCAGGAATAATCGGAATAATTATTGCTGTTTTAATCGGATTTGTAATTAGTGGTTATGAATTAGATATTGTTAAATATGGTATTGAAAGGGACCCTGGTGCTCCAGGAATTGACATTGTTGGTCAGTTCATCAATGGTGTAAAATACTTTGTAGTAGGTATTGTTTACATGATTATCCCAATAATTATCAGCTCAATCTTAGCTATAATCTTCCAACACTGGTTATCTATGATTATTTCCATTGTTGTAGGAATCATCTTTGCATTAGCAATGATAATGGGTGAATGTAGATTAGCTAAAACTGGTGATATAGGATATGCTTTATCCATTGGTGAAGCTATTGGAGATATTTCCAGAGTAGGTTTTGTAAAAGTCGTATTATTCATTATTATTCTTTTCATTATTACATTTATTTTAGCATTAATTGTTGGTGCTATTAATCAATGGAATACCACTATCGGTGGAATATTGATGGGTATTTTAGGTGTTTACATTACTTTCTTCTCTGCAAGAGCAACTGGTTTATTATACTCTGATGTATAAATAAACCTACTTTTTTTCTTTTTTTTAGGTGATGCCAGTGTATAAAAGATTATTGATGATATCAATTATTGTAATATTTTTAATTACTTCTGTTGGTGCTATTTCTGCAGCAGACGACATTTCTGTTAAGGTTGTCTGGGATGGTGGTGACACACCAGATCATGTGACAGTCAATCTTCTTAAAGATGGAAAAATTGTCGACACTGCTAAGTTAAGTTCAAAAAATTCTTGGAAAACAACTTTTAAGGTTGATGATGAAGGAGATTATCAAGTTAGTGAAATTGATTCCAGTGATTATTCTTCTTCAATTAGTGGAAGTGCGGAAAGCGGTTTTGTCATCACAAACACTATCTTAAAAGAGGATGTTTTAAGTGCAAGTGAAGATGACAGTCTTGAAGACTCTTCAGCAGATGATGATTTGTCCCAAGATGACACTCCTGCTTTAACTGAAAATGAAACAGCTCCTGAAGAGAATTATACTACTGAAGATGTAAATTCAACAGATGTTATGGAGGATAATTCTACTGAAGATGATAATGCCACTGATAACGATACCACAACTGAAGAGATCACAGAAATTGATGCGGATGTAACCGTTACCTCTGAAACAACAAAGGTAGTCAAAAAGGATAAAAAACCAGCTGATGCTAAAGTCGCTAAAAAGGACAAGAACAATACAAAAAATATCACCAAATCTAAAAACAACAATACTGGTTTTCCTGTTGTTGCTTTAATCTGTGCAGTATTTGTAGCTGCATTCGTACCTTTCTCACGTAAAAAATAATTAGGTAGATGTCTATCATCTACATTTTTTTTAATTTTAATCTATTTTTATTATTTTACCAATAATCAATTCATTAAATTCCGAATACTGATGAAACTATCCCTGGTGTAACATATGCTTCAATAAATGCAGCAACCGCTAAAAATAGAATAAGGAGAGGATTCGCTCTCCATTATTTTTTAAAGTCCAAATATCTGGACTAAAGTTGCAAATAAAAATGGTATTCCATCTATCAGAAGATGAACTATATAACCTACCATCACATTTTTTGTTTTCAGGTATGCATAGAAGTAAAATATGCCTCCAAGGCCTATTGTTAATATTATATGTACCACTGCCCCTTCATATGTGTTGTAATGCAATAGACCAAAACTCAATAGGGTTATTAGGACTCCACATATGACTGAGAGTTTTCTTCTATTAGTAATCTTAAAGATTACATGTAAAATAATTAGAAATGATGATACTTTGTACAGCTCTTCACCCAGCAATTGTATAAATGTCCCAATCCAAAAGACAATGTCCATATTTTCGTTAAACACGACATTCGTGCCAGGGGCCATGTTCAGGTAGTCAAGTACAAATCCCATTGCAATGGCATATATGTAATATGCAATTAAACATATGATAATTAATTTCAGGTCTTTTCTTTCAACTTTTCTAAATAGCAGTTTGAACTTTCCCTTGCAAACGTATAGTGAAGGTAGTAACACAGAAAGACATAGAAGAAATGGTGTTAAATTAGGGTCAATTTTAATTGGGACGGCTAATATTCCAATAAACGTTAATGCTCCAGCTAAAGAACCAACCACTCTTTAGTGGAAAGAAACGGATTGTCCTTGTAAAATGGAAAATCAATTTTTTCATTCTCAAATTTAAAAAAATCACTCATATTCTCACCATTCATCATTTAAAAATCTATTAATTTGCCTTTTTTCTGAATAAATTATGGTGTTTTTTGTTGAAAATAATTAAATCTCCAGTAGGAAACTGGAGATAGATTAACTGTTTTTTTTATTCTGTTGATGTTGGTATGTATGGTATAATTGCTTCGGCCAATTTGCTGAGTGGCATGGTTTGTATCCAAACTTTTCCAGGTCCTGTTAATGTGGTTAGGAATAATCCTTCTCCGCTGAATAGCATATTTTTAGCGCCTTTAATTCTTTGGATGTCAAAGTCAACGGTTTCTTCCATTGCTGCAATATGGCCTTGTTCCACAAGTAATTTTTCACCAGGCTGCAAGTCATGTTCGATTACTTCTCCATCGATTTCTAAGAATAGCATTCCTTCTCCTGTAAATTTTTGAAGTATAAAACCTTCACCACCAAATATTCCTGTACCTAATTTCTTTCTGAAGTGCATGCTGATTTCAACTGATTCTTCTGAAGCTAAAAATGCATTTTTCTGACCAATTATTGAATTTGATCTATTTAATTTGATTGGAATGATTTTTCCAGGAGTGCATGATGCAAACGCAATTTTTTGATTATCTGATTTTGCAGTGTAGAAACTTAAAAATATTGAATCTCCACTTAATGCTCTTCCAAGTCCTTTTAAAAGACCTCCTCCAGTATTGGTATCCATTTTGATGTCTGTGGTCATAAACGCCATTGCACCACTTTCGTCCTTCATTGTTTCTCCTTTTTGTAAGGTACATACTACGATAGGAAAAGATCCTCCTTCAATTTCATATTCCATTATATCGCCTATTAATTTATTTTAAAATGTAATATTTATATTATATTTTAATATGTTTTGAATATTATTTTAATTAAACTATGAACTTCTACTTTCTGAATAATGCTCTAATTCATTTTTTTTTCAAATTGTATATTTTTTATATTCAATTTCATCATTTGATGGGTGGCCGTCCTTATTTTGAAATTAATTTGTATAAATTATTTGTGATATATTTCTTTATTTTTAATGTAAAATTTATATTACTATAATATTTATATATTAATTTATTCAATATCTATTTGATTAATCGGGCCGGTTGATAATATGAGATATATTAACAAAAATGACTTGTTGATTATTGCTCGAAGTATGGGGCTGTTAATGATTGGAATTGGTTTTTTGTGTTTAGTTCCAATTGCAGTTGACTTAATATATTTTGAGTTCAACGCTCTATGTTATCTTGTGCCCTCATTAACATCGATTCTAATTGGTTTTGTCTGCATAAAAGTTTTAGATAAATATGACATTCATAAGATGCGTTTAAAGCATGCTATGATAATATCTTCTCTGTCATGGTTATGGGCAGGTCTTGTTTGCGGGATTATACTTTATTCTATAACTGATATAGGTTTTGTGGATAGTATTTTTGAGAGCATGTCTGCTTTAACTGGGAGTGGTATTACAATATATCCTGATGTGGAGATTTTACCTCATAGTGTTCTTTTTTTTAGAGGATTTCAACAATGGATTGGTGGTTTGGGTGTTGTTGTCATGATTATATCTGTTCTAGCAAAGCCTGGGTCAGTATCAAATAAACTATATCAGTCTGAAGCACGTGAAGATAGAATCAAACCATCCACTAAAGCTACAATCAAGCAAACAATTAAAATCTATTTTATTTTCACTATTTTCGGCATTATTTTGTATTTGATTGCAGGGATGCCATTTTTTGATTCGATTTGCAATACATTCAGCATTATTTCAACTGGGGGCATGAGCATTAAAAATGCCAACATCGGATATTATCAAAGCGAGCTAATTTATTTCATTACAATTTTTTTAATGATTTTGGGTGCAACAAGCTTTTTAGTCCATTATAACTTCATCAAAACACGTGGAAAGTCATTGGTTCATGATTTGCAATTTAAAGTCATGATTTCGTTAATTGCCATTGCAACTTTGCTAATCTATTTGACTTCATATATTGTTCCGATGGATATTCTGTTTGTAGTGGTTTCAGCAATCACAACAACCGGTGCCAGCATTCAAAGTTCAACTGTCATGGGTGCATGGCCTCCATTTACAATATTTGTCATAATGATGCTGATGCTTATTGGAGGATCTACTGGTTCTACAGTAGGTGCAATTAAGTTAATGCGGGTCATTGCATTTTGTAAAGGAATATATAGGAATTCTCGTGAAATATGGTCTCCAAAGGGAAGTGTTGTTCCATTGGAACGGGCCAATAAATACATTTCAGAAAATGTTGTGGAGCAAAGCGGAAATTATATAACTCTTTATTTTATTTTGATTTTGATTACCTGGTCATTACTGTGTCTATATGGTCATGACCCTTTGAATTCATTGTTTTTCACATTCTCCATGCAAGGTAATGTGGGTTTGGAGATTGGACAGATGTCACAAAACCTTGAATTGCCGTTAAAACTTATTGGGATATTTAATATGTGGACCGGAAGACTGGAAATTTATCCTGTGCTGATAACATTAAGGGCATTCCTTGAAATATTTAAAAGATGACTTTTAAAAATATAAAATTACAACTGATTTTGTATAGTGTATGTTCGATAAGTAAACGTTGTTTTCTTTGTAAAATTGCTTTGAAATACAACAAACACTTTATATTCTTTAAAATCTAATTTTATTTCATGAAATTCAAAATAATAGATAATCTGACTATATTTTTAGACAATAATATTTCAGAAAAGCATTTGTCTAAATTACAGGAATTTTTATTGAGTGGAGCTATTTTTACAGATGCCAGTAAAGTTTTAGCTATTCTTATAATTTTTTTAATAATCTCAGAAGTTGCTTTAACCTTAACATTAATGGCCTTGAACTTGCCGATTTCAGTATTGATTTTGCCATTTTTTGTAATTCCTGGACTTTTCACATATGTCATTGTCCAGCAGGAAAAACGGGCACAGGAAATTGAACGAACTGCACCCGACTTTTTAAGACAGCTTTCGAGCATGTTGCAAGTTGGTTTGAGCTTTGAAAATGCAATGGAAGATATGTCGCAGTATGGTGAAGGGCCGCTGTATGATGAGATGCGCAGAACAATCATTGAAATTAGAATGGGTCGCAACTTCGATGATGCATGGAGGGCAATGTCTCGAAGGCTAAAGTCAAAGGAATTGGAGAGAATTTTTGGGATTATTCTTGATGGTCGTAAATCTGGATCAAGCATTTCAACGGTATTATCGGATGTTTCAGATGATTTAAGGGATTTGATGGCACTTAAGCGTGAGAGAAAATCAGCTGTTATGATGTCTGTAATGTTCCTGCTGATTTCTGCTGTTGTCGCAACCCCTTTTGCAATAGGTATGGTCAGCGTTTATTCAGGATTTATGCAAAGCTATGGGATGGAATCCGAAATAATCCTAACGGCTCCGGTTGCAGGTGAAATATATTTGATAATTCACTCTATTTTGGTAGCTTTTATAATCAGTATAATCATGTACGGCGAGGTAAAGAAGGGAATCAAGTTTTCACTGCCTCTGGTTGTTGCATCATTTGGAATATTTTATTTTATATCCACTTTTGGTGGAAGCTTGCTTATGGGAGGATTTTGATGGATGAAAAAGCTCAGGCTTCAGCGGAGCTCATTTTGCTCTTTGGTGGGATAATGGTTGTGGTTTTGTTGGCGATTTACATGTACAATAATTACATGAATGATTTGGGTAGTGAAATCACATCAAAAGAAGTAAATGAATTTAATAATGAATTAAAAAATTTGGAAAGATATTTTAAATAATGAAAATTAGAGATGAAACTCTCTAATTTAATTATTATTGAGCCAGTTTACACAATTATTAAAAAATAAAAAGATTTTTAATTTTTTAGATGGGGAATAATCCACATTGCAACAATGGATATAAGACAACATATGATTATTGCCGGAGGATATGCCACATACCCTATTATCATTCCGATTATGACCAGGACAATTGTCATTGCGAAAATGTAATCCTTTTCTAAAACCAACTGCAGCGCAATGTTTCCAGGATCTGATTCCTTTAGGAATTTTGAAATCATTTTTGAGAGAATTGCAGTTACAATATAGCTTAATCCGTATAGGAATTGTGGGAAGAAACTGTAGAAATTTTCAGCAACGAATGTTGTCAGATATGGGAGCAATGAAAATACAAACAGGGTAATCCCCATTGTCCAGATGACTTTAGAGTCAATCTTATTCACTATGCTGAACAAGTTGTTGTTGAAGTTCCAGAAGTTAAAGCACACAATAAAACTTATTGCATAAATTGCAAACTCATATTTCAATTCAAATAGTGCTTCCCAGGTTCCGGCAGATGCAAGAGGTATCTCCAGGACAATTATTGTAATAATGATTGCCAAAATGGCATCAATTAATGCTTCAAATCTTTCAGTTTCCATCATGATTCCTCCCTTACGATTCTACCTAATATAATCCACATTACAATGGAAATCAAACAACAGACATAAATTCCCGGAATATAAACAGTGTAAGTTAAAATAAAACCAATAACCAGGACGATGGACGGGATATTTAAAAGATATGAATCATTATTTAAGGCATGCAATTCTTTATTATATGGATTGCTGTTATAAATGTCCCTTGTAGCTAAAGTGTTTAGGATATGGGTTATTATAAAGATTAATCCGAACATTGTTTCGGCAGGAATGGAATACATGTTATTCGCAAGCCAGATTGTAAAATATGGAAGCAAAGAAATGACAAATGTCATTATCCCATAAATCCACACGGCCCTATTGTCAATGACATCAACAAGCTGGAAAAGGTTGTGGTTCGCATACCATATGTTGTATAAAATCAAAAAGCTGATTAGATAGGCAATATAAATTGATTGCAATTCCAAAACTGCACCCAAGGTAGGTGATGCAGGCTGTGGAATCTTCAAAACTAAAACAGTTATGATAATTGCAATAATTGCATCAAAAAATGTTTCAAATCTATTGGTTTCCATATGTCAATATTTATTATTTCCTAATATAAAATATTAATCAAGGTGATAAAATGGACATGTTGATTGGTGGAAAACACATTTCAGGCGATGATTTAGAAGATGTAGTCAATCCGTATAATAATGAAGTAATTGATACAATTCCAATTGCACACCTGCAGACTGCACAGCTTGCAATTGATGAGGCAAATAATGCCAAGGATAGCTTATGTGAAATGTCAGCGTTTAAGGTTTCAAACAAACTTTTTAATGTTGTTGAAAAACTGAAATCTAATCGTGAGGATTTTGCCCGTTTGCTGACATTGGAAGTTGGAAAACCAATTAATGAATCATTGGTAGAGCTGGACAGGTCCATTGAAACATTAAGGCTTGCTGCTGAAGAGGCAAAAAGAATCTATGGGGAAAGTGTGCCATTAGATGCAGGACTTAACGGCAAGGGATTTTTCGCATTCACCCAAAGGCTGCCTTTAGGTGTTGTGGCAGCAATCACTCCTTTCAATTATCCTCTAAATCTGACAATCCATAAAATAGCACCAGCTATTGCCTGTAAAAATACAGTGATAATAAAACCTCCAACTGAAGCTCCGTTGACAGTGATGAAATTTGCAGAACTCTTAAATGAGGAGTTTCCGGATGGTGTGGTAAACACTATAACCGGATATGGATCTGAAGTCGGGGATTACCTGGTAACATCTCCGGATGTAAACAAGATTTCATTTACCGGAAGCGTAACCACTGGAATGATGATTTCTCAAAAGGCAGGAATGAAAAAGGTCACTTTGGAACTTGGAGGAAATGATCCCATGGTTGTTCTAAAGGATGCAAACATCGACAAGGCTATAAAGGGGGTCATCAACGGTGCGTTCCTGAATGCGGGACAGGTCTGCATGGGAGTTAAAAGAATCATAATTGATGATGAAATTGCCGATGAATTCTGTGAAAGATTAGTCAGTGAAACTGAAAAATTGGTAATGGGCGACCCTTTGGACAGTAAAACCACTCTTGGTACTTTAATTTCTGAAAAAGCAGCAATGCAGGTGGAGGAAACTGTCAATAATGCTGTGGAAAGCGGTGCTAAAATATTGACTGGTGGCGTCCGTGATGGTGCATTTTACTCTGCAACAGTGATTGACAATGTCACACCTGAAATGGATTTGGTTGAAAGGGAAACATTCGGTCCGGTAGCACCAATCATTCGTGTCAACGGTGTTGATGAAGCTATTGAAGTTGCAAATGGCACTGAATATGGCCTTCAGGCAGGGGTATTTACAGAAAGTTATTCAGACGCGATGAAATGTGCACAGCAAATCGAGGCCGGAACAGTATTCATAAACAAGCAATCAACATTCAGGACTGATAACATGCCATTTGGAGGATTCAAAAATAGTGGTGTTGGAAAAGAAGGAATAAAATATGCGGTTGAAGAGATGACAAAAACAAAATTGATTGGATTGAATTTAAGATAGGAAACTACTTAAATTCATTTTTAATATCCTTCTACTCCGGGCATTAATATAAATTTCATCATTAAATTCAACTCTTTTTCTAAGGGGATTAATTTTCCATTAATTTCATGAATGTTGTCCATGAATCCATTGTTAAATGTTTCTTCATCAACAAAAATGTTGACATATAATTTATGGTAACCTTCTCCAGTTATGTCATCATGTTTCTGAAGTTCAAAGATTCCATTTGGGAATTTGCTTATTAAATAAGGTTCAGCTTCATTTAATAGTTTTATTAATCCCTTATTGTTGTTTATGAATTCATAAATTCTTTCAGGATTTCTCATTTTGTAGAATTTATTCAATTCACTAAATTCTTCTTCAAATTTCATGTTTCTATCCATAATTCCATCTCTTCTAGTGTTTGTATGTTTTAAATAATTTAAAGAATCAAGTCCTTTTTTCACATCTTCTTTTAATTTTGGAAATACTTTTTCGAAGTAATCTAAATTTTTTTCTTTCCAGTCATAATCTGCAAATCCCCTTATTTCAATTAAGTAAAATAATAAATCTCCAATATATTTTTCGGTAGAGTTATTTGAGTATCTTAAGGCATTACATACTTTAGTATGAATTCCTTTCTTAGTTGTCAGATAGGTTTTTCCTTTAACTTCAACTAAATATTTCCTAGATTCCCCAAATAATGCGTAATAATCTCTGTTTATTGCTGAGCGAATGTGTGCTTCATCATCAATTTGGGATAGTTCTTCACCAATTTCATAAAATTCCTTAAAATCATACATTGTTTTCACCATGTAAAATTGATTTCATCAAGTAAAATTGCTTTTATAATATTTAATTTTACTTTATTTCTTAATTAAAGAATTATATGATTGGTAAAATATAAATAAGTTTCGTTATGACTTCAATAAATTTTATAAACAAAAATAAATAATAAAAAAAGAAAATAAGTTTTAAAACTTATTTTAAATAATTTTCAACGAGGTTACGTGTTTCGTTAAGAGATTCCATTGGGATTCCTTTAGGCATTTGGCCAAGTTCCCCTTCAACATCTTTAAGGATACTTCCGTTCATTCCTAAAAACATTCCTTCACTCACGATGTCACTGAATGCCTGTGGGGGAAGCAAGGACACTCCCACTCTATTGTCGTCCTTAACGTTCAAGTCATTGGTGACGACGGTAATCGCACGTTTTCCAAGGTTCACGTTACAAAGCATTAGGTTATCGTTTTTAGGATGTTTGGTAACGCTCATAACTTCTCCGACTTTAATGTCAACGCCCATGATTGGATCATTGATTGGGCCTAATGCCAAACGGTCTTGCAGGCCGATGATGGTGTCCAGGAAGAATCTAACCTTTGCAATGTTTTCCTGTGTCTTTTCCTTGTCTTCCTTAGGTGCGTTGCTTAGGAATTTTTTATTCCAGTCTGGACCGCCTAAATATTCGATAATTTTTTCTGCCTTTTCCTTTAGGCTTATTACATCTGGGGAGTTTACAAGTTCATCTCCTTCTAGGTAAGAATAAGTCAATGATTGAAAATCACTGTTCATTTGTTTTCCAAGGTCAATTGCTTGTTTTTTATTCCAGCTTCCTCTAAATGATGCTGTTGGAATGAGATTTAGATAATTTTCCCTTGCCTTGCTTGCCACTAAAATTCTATAATCTTTTGTTGTATCCCACATTTGAAGTCTCCTTAATATCTAAATTATATTTTTTATCTTATAATTTATTAAATTTTTTCCTATTTTGTCAAAATAAGACGATTTTAAACCTTAAAAAACATAAACTATTTATATTAACAATAAAATAAACTTATACATATTTATTTAATTATTATTTATATTGTGGTGTAAAAATGGTAGAAGTTTCAAAATTACGCAGTTTAGATATTTATACCAACACAGGTCATTATGTTGGTCGTGTAGAAGATGTTATTCTTAATATTAGATTAGGAACTATTTCAAAATTACAAGTAAGAGCAATTGAACAAGAAAGAAAACCTGCTGGTGTTATTAATTCATTTTTAGGAAGTATCCGTGGAGAAATGCCAGAAGAAAATGATATGAGATCCTTCCAAAGCGATTTATTAACTGTGGACTTTGATAAAGTTCAAGCTATTGGGGATATTATGTTAATTAACCCTAGGGATATGAAAAAAGTAAATCCTGAACCACAAATTCCTGAATCTGTCGCTCCATCTGCTCCTGAAACTCAACCACAAGGCGAAACTCAAGTCCAATTTCAACAAGAAAGATTATAAATTAATCTTTCACAAATTCTTTTTTTAAAACTCTTTTTAGTGTGATATTATGAAAGTAGGTATTATAGGCTGTGGAGCTATTGCTAACATCATTACAACAAGCATGGTTCCTGAAAAAAATGGCATTGATATTGCATATTTCTTCGATAAGGATATCGAAAGAGCAGAAAATTTGGCAAGCTTAGCTGGTGGTATCGCTGCACTTGACTTTGATAAAATGGTAGATAATGTGGATTTAGTTTTGGAATGTGCTTCACCTGCATCCGTTAGGGAATTTGCACCTAAAGTATTGGAAAAAGGCTGTGACATGATTGTCATGAGTATAGGTGCACTGATGGATGAGGAATTTTATTTCACAATTGAAAAAATTGCTAAGGAAAATGGTGCAAGGGTTCACTTGCCTTCTGGAGCTATTGTAGGTCTTGATGGAATCAAGGCGGTTGCTAAGTTCGGTCTCAAGGAAGTAAGTTTGGTCACCCGCAAATCTCCAAAATCCCTTGGAAAAGACATTGATAAAGAGGAAGTACTGTTTGAGGGTAAGGCTTCTGAAGCTGTTAAGGAATTTCCATTGAATATCAATGTTGCTGCAACAATAAGTATTGCTTGTCACAAGGACATTGACGTGAAGATTATTGTGGATCCTAATGTGGACAGAAATGTTCATGAAATTACTGCAAAAGGGGATTTCGGTGAGTTCAAGACAACAACAATGAATTATCCATGTTCTGCTAATCCGAAGACCAGTATGCTAGCCGCACTTTCAGCCATTAGATTGCTCAAAAGTTTCAATGAAACCATTAGTGTGGGAATGTAATGAAAGAATATGAAGTTTATTCATCTTTAAAGGTTCCTAAAAACTCCAAAATAATTATTCGTTTGGATGGCAGGAGTTTTCATACATTAGCCCGTGATTTGGAGTTAGTAAAACCTTATGACGAAAATTTTTACAGGGTAATTTCTGAAGTGTGCAATGATTTGTTCAATGAATTCTCACCTCTCTTTGCATACACCTTTTCAGATGAGATAAGCTTGCTTCTAGATAATGTTCCTTTTGATGGCAGAATTGAAAAGATTGATTCAGTGATTGCAAGTTTTGCGGCAAGTTCCTTTGTAATTCATTACAACACTCAATTTAAAAAGCCGCCTGCTTTTGATTCAAGGATTATTCCTATTAATGATTCAGACATTCTGCATTACTTCAAATGGAGGCAGGATGAGTCATGGAGAAACTGTGTAAATTCTCATGGAATTTCATACCTCAAATCCAAGTATTCAAATTCTCAAGCAAATGATAAAATAAATGGCATGAGCTTAAGTGATGTTCATGAATTATTGTTCCAAAATGGAATTAACTTGAATGATGTTGAAACTTATAAAAAGAGAGGAATTGGAATATATAGGAAAAATAAAAAAGTGGTCGGTTTTAATAAAAAGGAAAATAAAAACCAGACCTCCTACAGAAGTCATGTTTATACTGATTGGGAACTGCCGATATTTAGTGAAGATTTCTTTAAAGACATTGGTGTGATTGAATGAGCTTTATTTCAAGAATATTCGGAAAGAATGATGAGGAATTCAGAGAAGTTCGCATTGACCGTGAAGTTCTGGAATCTGTAATCTATTATGCAAAAAAGGCATATCCCAATGAATTCTTGGCATTTTTTGATGGTGAAATCAAGGATAAAATTCTCTATATTACAGGATTGATATTCGTTCCGGGTGAAACCTGTGAGACAGGAGCTGTTGTCCATACGGAAATGGTTCCAATTAGCACTAAATATTGGGGATCAGTTCACTCACATCCAGGTCCGAGTGCAATGCCTTCAGATGCTGATTTAATGACATTTTCAAAGCATGGGTATTTCCACATGATTGTGTGCCTTCCTTATTCTTTTGAGACTTTCAAGGCATATGACAGATACGGTGAAAGTGCAAGCTATAGCGTTGGTGATTATAGCTATCTAATTGACAATAATCCGGATGACTTTTTCGATGAAGATGATGTGCTCACCGATAGCGATGAGTTTAAGCCGGGATTTCTTGATGAGGATGATGATGAATTTTTCCAGAATCTTGATGATGAACGTGTAAATCATTATGAGAAATATGAAAAAAAGAATCAGATAAATGTCGTTTCAAATAATCAGTTGCCTAATCAAGTAATTAAAATTGAGTTGAATCCTGATGGCAGTGTAAAAAAAGTGTCTAGGGAATTTAAAGATTAACTGTTTTTTTTTTAAAATTTTGATGGTTTAAAAGAAAAAAATAAAAAACAATTATGGTGAAAATTGTTTTTTATAATTCTAATCCATTTGCTTCGTATACATTATCTAAAGCTTGGATTTCTTTGATGACGTCTTTTGGAATTTCTTTATCTAAAGTAAGAACCATAATAGCTTTTCCGCCTTTTTCATCTCTTCCTACTTGCATGATTCCAATATTGACATCATGTTCGCCTAATTTGGTACCGATTTTTCCAATACTTCCAGGAACGTCTTCATATTTTGCAATGAACATGTGTCCTTCAGGGATAACATCGACCCAATAATCATTTACTTTTAAGATTCTTGCTTCGTGTAATTGAGTTCCTTCAGCTGAGAAGGAATCTTCTTCACTTTTTGCAATAACTTTAATTAATGATTCGTATCCTTTAGCATTATTTTTCCTGCCTTCAGTAATGCTGATTCCTCTGTCTTTTGCAACTAATGCTGCATTGACTGCATTTACCGGAGAGCTTAAGAATGGATTTACAGCACCTTGGATAACAGTTCTTGTTAAGATTTCAAGGTTATCGATTTCAGCGATTTCTCCGCTGTAGATAATTTCAAGTTCTTTGATTTTACCGTTAACTCCTTGGGATATGAAACAACCTAATTTTTCACATAATTCCATGTATGGGGATAACTCTTGGTAAGTGTTTTTATCAATACGTGGCATGTTTAATACATTTTTAGGAGTGTTCCCTTTTGCTAAGTCAATAATTTCATCAGCAACGATAATTGCAGCATCTCTTTGAGCTTCTTTGGTTGAAGCAGCAATGTGAGGAGTTAAAACGATATTGTCAAGTTCGAATAATTTTGAGTCTTCTGCAGGTGGTTCTTCTTCGTACACGTCTAAAGCAGCACCGCCAATTTTGTTGTTAACTAAAGCATCGTATAATGCATCTTCATCAATGATTCCACCACGTGCACAGTTTACGATGAATGCTCCGTCTTTCATTAATTCAAATTGTTCTGCAGAAATTGAATGTTTGGTTTCAGGTGTAAGTGGTACGTGAATTGTAATGAAGTCTGCATTTTTAAGAACGGTGTCTAAGTCAGTTAATTCTACGCCCATTTGTTTTGCAACTTCTTCAGGTAAGTATGGATCATATGCCATTGCATCCATACCGAATGCTTTACATCTGTTTACAACTTGGGAACCGATTCTTCCCATTCCGATTACACCAAGGGTTTTGTTTCTAAGTTCAACACCCATGAATTGTTTCTTTTCCCATTTGCCTTCTTTAACTGATTTGTCTGCAATTGAGATTTTACGAGCCATACTTAAGATTAATCCCATTGTATGTTCAGCTACAGTAACTGATGTGGATTCAGGTGAGTTTACAACCATAACACCTTTTTCAGTTGCAGCGTCGAGGTCAATGTTGTCCACTCCAACACCTGCTCTTGCGATAATCTGCAAATTATCTGCTTTTTGGATAAGGTCTGCAGTTAATTTTGTACGGCTTCTTACAACAATTCCATTATATTCATGGATGGTATTTGCTAATTCTTCAGGAGTAATGCTAGTGTCAACAACTACTTCAGCTACTTCCTTTAAATTTTCAATACCCTTTTCATTAATAGCATCAGCAATAAGTACTTTCATTATTTCACCATAATTTGTTATTTTAAAAATGAATATTTAATAATAAATATTACTTAAATTTATATTTTTTATATTATTTAAAAGGTATTACTTTTAATAATATAATAGGATTTTAGTGTGTTTTTTTAAAAATAATTTTAATAGTGTTTGATTAAATTTACATTTTAAAAAATATTTATATAGTTGTAATTAAAATTAAGTATAGGTGATAATAATGGTATCCGTTAATGAATTTGCAATATCAACCGCTAATGATATTCCAGGTTTTAAAATAGTCGAAACAAAAGGTTTTATATATGGTTTAACCGTCAGAAGTAGAGGTGCTGGTGGTCAGATTGGTGCAGGCATCAAATCCCTTTTCGGTGGTGAAATCACACAATATGTTAAAATGATGGAAGAGTCACGGGAGGAAGCATTGCACAGGGCAATTGAACACGCAAAAGAATTGGGTGCAAACGGCATTGTTGCAATCCGATTTGACTCAAATGAAATATCAGAAGTGATGCAAGAAATTTTAGTCTACGGCACTGCGGTAGTTGTGGAAAAAGAATAGGGATATAATGTTCTTTGAGGAATTGGAGTATAAGGGAAAATCCATTCCCCAAACAATTTTGGGTTATGGTCCTTTCATGGCTGAACTGTATTATGGTCATAGATCAAGATTGTACCTTGATGATTTATATAATGACCCTCAAAATGCTTCAGGAGTCATAATTGAATCGTATAATCAGGGTGTCAGGGCTATCAATTTGGTCAATAATCCTAATTTGCTGAAAGCTTATGATTTGGCAGAGGATGCCGGTTGTAAAATGAAAGTAATTGCAACAATAGGCAAGAGTGATGTCGATTATCTCAATCCTAATTATGAAGTTGCAAAAGAAGTTGATTGGGATGAGGATATTGAGCTGTTTTCAAGCTATGATTGTCCTGTAATGTTAGTTGATGAATTCATAACAGATGGTTATGACTGGAAACTGACTTCAAAAATATTAAATGCAATCAATGATTCGGGTGCTCTTTCAGGCATTGTGACTGCATTTCCATCAAAAACATCTGATTTGCTTCCTGATAATCTTGATATGAATTTATTTGATTTTTTCATGATTCCATACAATAGCCTTTCATATATGATGGATATCAGTGCATTCAATGCTTCCCAAAGACAGGAATTCATAGACAAGATAGTGAAATTAAATAAAAAAATAATCGCCACTAGAATCCTAGCAGCTGGTGTTTTAAAACCTAAAGAGGCATTTACATTTTATCAGAATGTTGATTTTGTAGATGCCATTTGCATGGGTGTTGCTAAAGTTGAGGAAGCTCGTGAAGACTTTTCACTCCTGAAGGAGTATTAAAGTTTCACAACTTCATATTCTTCAAATGGTATGTACCCTTCTTGTTCAAGGGAATCGTTCAAGTCTTTTAATCCATTAATCAAATCTTTTATATTTTTATTTGATGGTTTTTTACCGGTAATCTGCAGGTATTGTCTAGGTGAGATTTCACAAAATTCACAATCAAAATTGCAGCATCTGTCTTTTTCTTCACAACCGTAACCTTCTTGAGCTTCGTCAGTTCCAATGACTATGTCTTCTAAAATTCTTGAAACTCTTTCATCTGATGCAAACATGGCTATTTTTTGGGTTTTACCACAAATTCCAATTGCATTTTGGCCTTTGTAATTGCAAACCCATTTTATAGGATAATCTTCCATACCTGTAATCTGTAAGTTTTCCATATTACCACACTAATTTTCCTTTCTCTCTTTAATCATCTTCAATAATTCTTTGGAATTTTCGAATTCCTTCAGCTCCCAAGATTTTATAACTGGGATAGTGCCAATGGATTCCTTGATCTTATCGTTATTGATTATAAAAACTGGTTCTGATGTTGTAACCATCGATAAATCTTTAAGTGGAATTGCCATTCTTTTCAATGTTTTTTCAGTTCTATTCTTTTCAACATTTGCCATTAATGGGGAGTGCTTATCTGAACTTTTCATCTTTGCGACTGCATCGAAAGGACTTTTATTTGTTGATAAAACTCCATATCCGAGTTTTGATAAGTCATTAACATCGTCACTATACTCAACGTCATCTTTTTGTGGTTGTTTCAATAAATCGATGTCTAATGTGACTTTTGTATTCAGTATTTCCTCCAGTATCATTGCAGTTTCTGTATTTGCACGTACAATTCCATTTTCATATTTGTACATTGTTGCACGGGAAACATGTGCAAGACTTGCCAAATCTTTCAGAGACATTGCATATTCTTCTCTATATTGTTTTATGACGTTTCCATCAATTTTAACAAAGTATCCTCCACGGTCTGCCAAAATTTCAGGATATTCATTGTATAAAATCATGTTCTTGAGAGTGTCGAAGCCGATTGTTGGAATTTCATATCGTTCATATATCACTCCTTCTTCTAGTGCACCATTCCTTGATTTTTCTCCAATGATTATTGGAGACGCTAAGAAAATGTTAGCTAATTGCTTCATTTCGTGCGCATTATGTTCATTAATACTATCAATGTTTAAAAAAGTTTTTAGAAGTAGAATCTGTAAGTTTTTCCTTGCCACAATATCAAATGAACCCTGATCATAGATATCTGAGGTTTTAAACCCCTGTGATTTCAGTAAATTTTCAATATTTTGCAGCAGTTGGCTTCGAGTTAACATATTGAATACCTCTTTAATTAAAATATATATTCTTTTAACTTTAATATATTTTATATTAAGGTGATTAAGATTAAGTATTTACATATTGGGATAGACGATACGGATTCTCCGGATGGAATGTGCACAACATATCTTGCAAGTCAGATTATTAATGAATTTAAAGATAATGGAATTGAATTGGTTGAGTATCCTAGACTGATAAGATTGAATCCATTTGCCCGTTTTAAAACTCGTGGAAATGGTGGGGTCAGTTTAAAGATTTTAAATGATGACAAAGCAGAGTTGGCCAAAGAGATTGTTTTGTGCAAAGTTAAGAAGCTATCCATGTTTGACTGTGACAATACAAATCCCGGCGTAATCTTTTATGATGGTGAAATTACAAAGGAAATGGAGGATTATGCGTTCAGGGCTATTTATGAGTTCATCACAATTGAAGAGGCCGAAGAATTTGGAAAGTCTGTAGGATGTGAAATCCATAAGTTCAAAAAGGGAAGGGGAATCATAGGCTCAATCGCAGCTATTAGCCTGCCTTTAAAGGATTATACTTATGAACTTCTTGCATATAGGTCTAGTGAAAACTACGGAACCAAAAGATGCATCGATTATGAATCAGTATATCAGATGGATAAGGAAACTTTTCCTGACACTTTTGAAAACATAGATTATTCTGAAGACTATATTGCAATTGAACCGAAAACACCTTGTCCGGTTTTATATGGAATCAGATCAAACACTGTTGAAGCGTTAAAGAAGGCAAAAAACATTGTTGAGGTTTCAGAGCCGATTGTTGACTGGTGTATTTTTAAGACAAATCAGCATACTGATATGCATATACAAAATGCGTCAGATATTTCTTCCATGAAACAGTTCGGATGCTATGAGGTAGTTGGGGAAGTTAAAAACAAGCCTACAATCATTGATGGTGGACACATGTTCTTTTATATCTTCGATGAGTCAGGAGAGATTGAATGCGGCGCATATGAGCCAACAAAAAATTTCAGAAAGGTCGTTTCCAAATTATTGCCTGGAGATATCATTAAAGTCTATGGGGGAATTGGAGAACAAAACACTTTCAATATTGAGAAGTTTCAAGTTATAAAACTGAATGATGTAGAATATAAAAATCCAATCTGTCAATGTGGTAAAAGAATGACTTCTGCAGGTAAAAATAAGGGTTTCAAATGTAAAAAATGTGGAAATAGGGTTGAATCTAATGAAAAAGTTCCTATTAAAATCAAGCGTTTTTTAAAAAATTCTCAATTTTACGAAACACCAGTTTCTGCAAGGCGTCATCTATCAAAACCACTTTGTAGAATGAATCTAAATTAAATAACTTATTTTTATTTTTTATTTTTAAAAATAATGATTTTTATTAATAATTTTTTATTCACTTTTTGTGAAATAAATTCCAATTTATACCTATTTTTTTTCATATTTTTGGAAATAATGAGAACTAAGTCATATGTATTTAAATAGTAGTTTTAAAAGACTAGTTTTATCTATTCTTACTCAATAGAGGTGATATTATTTTCAATAAGGATGGGCAAAATAGTGAAGTTGAACATATTTATCGTGATAAAACTGATAAGCGTATTCTAAAGAAAAATCCTTGGAAGGATTATGGTTTGCATCTGTCTGTACTTCTTTTG